>Ga0228535_1000117_pt1 | contig 249836 bp, 231 predicted proteins | sample SJ1metagenome_FD_168457 | JGI IMG/M metagenome (GOLD analysis project Ga0228535, IMG submission 168457) | Enriched culture of PCE-dechlorinating microbial communities from Ithaca, New York, USA - SJ1 | ecosystem: Engineered > Modeled > Simulated communities (microbial... > Unclassified...
TTGTTTGCGATCGGCATACCAGTTATGCTTACCGCTTTTCTTCCAACCAAATAGCACGGGCTCATGCTGCCACTGATAGGGGGAACGGCCAAGCACCAAAGATTGCTTCTTCCAGATGCAGGTCCCAGAAAGGTAGAAGCCTGCATCCGAGAACGCTTTCCTGAAATTTAAACCTTCCGTATCAGAGTGGAAAACATAGATGGAGGAATCCTTTGTCATCACCGCTTCCATGTTCTGAAAGGACTCCAATAGAAACTGATAAAAGGCTTCGTTGCCCATGTTATCGTTTTTTATCTTTCCGGCTGTACCTTCGTAGTTTACATTATAAGGTGGATCGGTAACTACCAGATTTGCTTGCTTACCATCCATTAGTTGGGTGAAGGTCTCTTGCTTCGTGGAATCACCACACACCAATCGGTGCGGACCCAACCTGCAAGTATCTCCCAATTTGGTGATGGCAGGCTTTTTTAGTTCTGAATCAACATCGAAGTCGTCGTCCTTAATGCCATCCTTGACTGAGGCCTTGAACAGTTCATCCAATTCAGCCGGATCAAAACCGGTGAGAGAAACATCGAAGTCGGTCCCTTGAAGGTCGGTAATCAGGAGAGCGAGTTTCTCTTGATCCCACGCGCCACTGATCTTGTTGAGCGCGATGTTGAGTGCTTTTTCTTTCTCTTCGCTCATGTCTACCACCACACACTCGACTTCGGTATAGCCTAAATCAAGTAATATTTTTAACCGCTGGTGGCCACCAATAACATGAGAAGTGCTTTTGTTCCAAATAATGGGTTCTACATATCCGAACTCCTGAATGGAGCGCTTGAGCTTTTCATATTCTGCATCTCCTGGCTTTAAGTCTTTTCTGGGATTGTATTCCGCTGGTGAGAGGTATTCAATCTTGAGTTTTTCAATTTGCATATTTACTTGCTGCCTTTCTCAACTCTGGTGTCATGTTCACCTGTTCCCAAGGGAACAAGATGGAGTTGAAGTGTCCATAGCTGGAAGTGTCCGCAAAGAAGGGTGTTCTCAAACGCAACTTTTCAATCATCGCCGCCGGTCGAAGATTGAAGACTTCTTTGACAACGGCAGCGAGCTGTTCATCTGTAAGTTTGCTTGTCAGGAATGATGTCACATTGATAGCGACCGGATTGGCTTTACCAATGGCATAAGAAATAGCGACCTCGCATTCTGTAGCAAGACCGCTCCCAACAATATTCTTAGCGATATAACGTGCCATGTAAGCTCCGCTTCGATCAACCTTGGTGGGGTCTTTGCCACATAGAGCACCTCCACCATGTGATGCCAAGCCACCATAAGTGTCGACCATGATCTTCCTACCGGTCAGTCCAGTGTCTGCTGCCGGTCCACCCTCAACGAATCTCCCTGCGGGATTGATCAGGATTTCAGTGTTTTCGTCAAAAGGGAAATCTTCAAAGCACTGCCATAAGACCTGGGTGAGGATATCTGCTTTCAACTCGGGCAAAGTTTTATCCTGATCGTGCTGCACGGAAATGACGATGGTCTTGACTTTTTTTGGTTTACCGCTTTCGTACTCCACTGTTACTTGAGCTTTGCCATCCGGTTTGATTCCCTTGATTAGATTACCCTTGCGACAACTGTCGATGCGTTGAACTAACCGGTGAGCCAAGACAATGGGGAGAGGTAGCTGCTCCAATGTTTCGATACATGCATAGCCATACATTGTCCCTTGATCTCCGGCACCCAAGGTGCTATACGGTTCGGTTAGTCCGGCTCGAGCTTCCAAAGCCTGATCGACTCCGGCTGAGATGTCTGCACTCTGCTGATGGACAAAGACAAGAACATCGAATTCTCTGGGATTGTATCCAACATCTCTTAAGACACTTCTCGTAATGTATCGGATGTCGACTTTCGCGCTACAGGTGATTTCACCCGCTACGACAATCTTCCCCTTAGTCGCCATTACTTCACAGGCAACTCTGGAAGCACGATCCTCTCGCAGACAGGCATCTAAGATACTATCTGCAATGAGATCGCATAGCTTATCCGGATGGCCCATGCATACACTTTCTGCGGTTTTGTAAGTTAGCATATTTTCATCACTCCTTATTTTCCTCGCCTAGCTGTGAGCAAACGCTCCATGACATCATCTTGTGGATTTGCTCCACTATACTCTCCAACAGAGTTTTCTTTGACAATTTGAAAGATCTCCATCCAGAGCCGATTGGTTTGAGTCATATAATTTTGTCCCATGGCCACATATGGACTTTGTATTGCGTTTCCGGTTGTTGGGTGTTTTGCTAAGAAACCATACTCGGTAACCGCCTCTTCACATTGAATCCATCGAGCTACGCTCATGGCATATCGTTCCAATAACTGAGGCGATACCAGTGCTGCACAATTTCGTTCGTTAAGCCACTGCCAGGTATTTTTGAAGATTTCTCCGGCAATAAGTGCTTTGCCATCTTTCTGAATGGCTTCCAGCATTTTGTTGGGTTCCGGCATAGAGAGCCCTTTTAAGTCTGCCGTGTTGTTAAACTCGATGACAGTTAGTTTCCTCCCACCGGGGTTTCCCTCCATGATCTTATCCGCCAAGGGCTTCTTTTTTGCACCTGCTCCCACACGAACACCACCACGAATGGTTCCGTCCTTCGCCATAGCATCACCTCACTTTCACTCGAGGGCAATTCCCCTCTTTGATTCTGCGTTTTTTAGCGTGAAGGCCCTCACCGCTGTCCTTAATTGTTTTTTTTACGGATTTAACCTTCCCCAGCCCGCCTATACAACCCTGTGATTCATCAATGAAGCATATTCAACAAGAACATCCGTCCAGCGTCCGCTATCTATCCTATTTTTTTCTGCCCAGTTGATATGAAAAACTTCGATATCATCCTGTTTCATCGAATTGCATAATCTGTGTGCAAGCTGGCAATTCGACATCTCATGCTTCCCGCCACGTGATAGTGGAATAATGTGGTCAATTGTTGCTGCCCAGAGATTATCAGGCGATTTGTCATACGGAACAGGTAACCCGCAAATGCCACAGACACCTTTGCTCTGATGATAAACATTATCAAATGTCACCTGTTCAACCCAAGCGCGTCTCAATTGTAGCTTGCGTTGCTTCTTGTAAATCCGCGAATGATACTTTTCCATACACGCTTCAGAACAGAAACGCGAATGTTTGTCACCGCATTTCGTTTGGACTTCTGAACCGCACTCTAAACAGGCAAAAGAATGCGATGTATACACGTCAGCCCATTGCTGCCGCTTCATGCGTTTGTTCCCTCCGTATGAGCACTCGGAAGAACAATACAGTTTGTTCGGATATGTCGTTTTAAACATCTCACCACACCACAAACACTCACGGTTGTAAACCGTAGGTTGGGGAGCTGGAAGCAAATTTTTTTGGCGTTCTACTGCCTCGTCATGTCTCGCAGCCATCTGACATTCCTTGCTGCAATATTTTTTACGAAAGCCGTTAGGCTTCCAGAAAGGCTCACCACAGTACTGACAGGTGTAGTATTTCTTATCCTTACGCCCCAATGCTAATCCACAATTAGAGGAACAGCATTTTTGCTTCTCATTTTGGGTAATAAAAAAGCTGCCACAGGCAGCACAAGTTTTCTCATATATCATTATATTCTCCTTATCATGAGTCAGTCCATCTGTCACCACTCTCAGCAGTGATCCGAGAGTGGCACAGCTTGCATAAAGCCATGAGATTGCTTCTATCGTTTCCTCCACCTTTGGATAGAGGTTCAATGTGATGAACCTCTTCAGCAGGAGTCAAGATTCCGTTTCGCTTACACTCCTCGCACAAAGGGTGATCTTTTATGAATCGGTCGCGAATCCGTTTCCAAGCACGACCATATCTCTTGTTGGACTCAGGGTCTCGCTCAAACCTATTGTATTGCTTGTTCATCTCTTTCTGATGCTCAGCACAGTATTGTCCACTCTCGACTAGTAGACTGCAGCCGGGGTAAGCACAAGGACGCTTTGGTTTGTAGGGCATCAGAGAGATCACCTCGCATTTTACAAATAGCAAAGACCACCAGAGGGGTTTAACCTTTGGTGGTCGTTTTGTTATAGTTTCATCAATATCATTATACTATACCTCCATAGGATATCAACTCTCCTTTACTCTCCACTTTGTTCGATCACGACTTGCTTCAAAGCCTTTTCCCGCATTCGAAATGTGTGTTGAATGCTGTAGCCCATCTTGAAAGCAATTTCCTCCCAGGTCCATCCACAAAGAAATCGAAGTTCCAAAAGAGTTTGGCACTCCTTGTTCTCAACTGCCTTAATGTAATTAACGATTTGTCGCTTAATATCGATCAATTGGTGGATTTCCACATCAATTTCCTTCTGTAGGTCGACGATTTTGCTCACGGCTTCCGCCATCGAAGAGACACTGTAATTGGGCTGATGAGGCATATCTGAGAGTGTCGAGGTGCATTTAGTGGCCAATTCGTTGAGAGCAGCAATTTGAGCCAGTTTGCAATCAATACGAAGGTCTAGACGGTAAGCTTGACTTAAAAACTCTAGTGTCGTCATGTTAACTCACCACCACTTTTTTGACTTTCTCAAGTAGTATCTCACCGTCTAGTTTCGATAAGGTTTCAAACCAAGTGGAAAGGAAGAAACGTTCAATATCATCACGTTCGTTTTCCACCTTGATGATGCGTCTCCTTCGCTTTCGTTTCTCCGGATCTTTCTTGGCCTCTTTTGTATCAAGGTCCGGAGTGTGTGGGTGCTGTTTTAAAAATTGGACGGCTATTCCATAATCCACCGTTGCTTGGACAATAATGGCATTTGCAAGTTCTTCATAATGTTTCATCATCGTACCTCCGAATTTTATTCCTCTCGGATTGGCACGGATTGTCATAGATTGTCTTAGATTTGCAAATCGGCTTTTACCGCTTCAATTAAAGCTGATTGGGTGCTGCCTTTTTTGGATAACACTTTCAAGATGCGTTCGTCGATGGTTCCTTTGGTGATAATGTGTTGCACCACCACTGTCCTTGCACTTTGTCCTTGCCGCCACAAGCGCGCGATGGTTTGCTGATACAATTCCAAAGACCAGGTTAGTCCAAACCAGATCAACGTAGAACCACCGCTTTGTAGATTTAAACCATGTCCAGCAGAAGCGGGATGGATGAGTGCAACAGACACTTCGCGCTTGTTCCACTTCTTTATGCTATCATTGGAATCCAACTTAACAAAGGGCACACCCAATTTCACTAATCTCAGAGAAATGCGGGTTAGGTCATGCTTGAACCAATAAGCTACCAGCACCGGGTTATCTCCAGCGGCCTCGATCATATCCTCTAAAGCATCCAGTTTACGCTCATGAATAGGGGAGACTTGGCCATCATCGCTATAGATTGCTCCATTCGCCATCTGGCAAAGCTTACCGGTGAGCACAGCAGCATTAGCAGCTGTAATGTCACCACTCGGTAGTTGCAGAATCAAATCGTTCTTAAGCTCCTCATATCGCTGTTTCTCACTTTCTGAAAGATAAACCGCATATTCGCTGCTTACGAGTTCCGGCATTTTGAGATGGTCTGTAGATTTCATGGAAATGGTAATGTCGGCTATCTTGTCATAGATTCTTTCCTCAGCCCCGGGGAGAGGCTTGTAGTTGAAAACGATATGGCCATTTCGTTTATCTGGCTGAAAGTAATCTAGCCGGTAGTGACCAATGAATCGTCCAAGACGCTGACCCATATCTAATAATCGAAACTCAGCCCATAAGTCCATGAGACCGTTGGTCGATGGCGTCCCTGTTAAGCCAATGACTCGTTTAACTCTTGGCCTTACTTTCATCAGTGCTCGAAAGCGCTTTGCTTGATAATTCTTGAAAGAGGAGAGCTCATCGACGACCAAGGTGTCAAAATTGAAAGGGAGTTTGCTTTCTTCGATAAGCCACTGAACATTCTCACGATTGATGATATAGATATCGGCTTGTTGAATCAAAGCATTACGGCGTTCTGCTTCAGTGCCTACTGCAACGGAGTAGATGAGGTTCTGAAGGTGATTCCACTTATCTGCTTCAGCGGGCCATGTGTCCCGAGCCACTCTCAACGGTGCAATCACCAAAATACGATGCACCTCGAAGCGGTCAAACAGCAGGTTATTCAGAGCCGTCAATGTTATTACGCTCTTACTCAACCGAGGCCCATATCTAGGAGTATGGCAGATACTTGATGGTCTTCGATATAGTTGATGGCGTAATTCTGATACTCATGCGGTATGAACTTCATTTGGCATCACCTCCTTAGATCTTAATGATTTCATCAAGAATCCCTCCAATCTGCTTCTCGTCATCTAGGACAAACACTTGGAATCCAAGTCGCAGGAGCAACTTATGCCTTGCTAGCTGCAAGGGGAGAGGTTTTCTACCGGGTGCCTTGACTTCCACAAAGCCAATATGACCTCCCGGTAAAAGTACGAGTCGGTCAGGCATTCCGTCAAAACCCGGGCATACAAGCTTTGGTGCAATACCTCCCATCGCTTTAACCGACATCGTTAGTTTTTGTTCGATTTGTTTTTCTCTCATCGCTTTCCCTCCGCGGACAAGTGGTCCAGATTTTCTCTACGCGCGTATATGCGCTCGGACAGAGCTCCTTTTTCTATAATATTTCTATTTTTTTGTACTATATAGAAATCGTTGTCCATTTGTCCAAATCTGCCATTTTTACCCCTTTTCACAGGGAATTGGCTCTGGACAGCCTCTAGGACAGGGACAAGCTGTGCGTGTTGTTCTGAGAGGCTGTCCATAGATGCCTAGATACGCTTATACAATCGTTGCCTACCATAGATGGGTAGTATCTTGCGTTCGTCAACTTTTTGCCAACCTGGGATGCGAAGCATGATGGCTGCTATCGCATAAGAGTCGGACGGCTTGATGTCCTCTTTCCTTTTACCAAAGCATTCACACCAGATCTCCAAATTGCTGACGCTGCTGCGGAGAATCGTACCTTTCGGTTGGGTAGGACTGTCTGGATCACGGATGTATTCCTGCCTTGTATAAATATCCATCTCATCCCATTTCTCCGGCAGTAGAAGATTGAGGTAGGAGATAACTAGACCTTCACGATCATCCTGTTCCATCGCTTCAGACTGCTCGATTTGAGATAGTTTTTCCAAATACGGGTCGAGATAGATATCTTCACCGCGCTCTACGAGCACCAGCACTTCAGCCCATATCTGGTTGACATCCTCTTGGGTGAGTTGCCACGGCTGCATCTTACTTGTACCGGGAGTTTTGACCGTCCAGAATCTGCGATTGCCTGTAATGTCACGGAGGTATCCGTTTTGAGAATTGGTCGTGCCAAAGAAGATACATTGCCTCGGATGTGGTGTGACTCGGCGACCAAAGGAGGCCCGATACTTATCGTCCTGACGAGAGATGAATGCTTTGACTTTATCAAGGTCGGCTTTCTTCATGCCGGCCAATTCGCCAATCTCGATGATCCAATAACCCTGCAGTTTTTCTGCAGCGGTCTTGTCGTTCATATCTGTGAGGTTCACACTATCGGAATACCATTCACCACCAAGTTTAGCGATGAGAGTGGATTTACCAATACCCTGATCACCATTTAGCACGAGAATATAGTCGAATTTGATGCCGGGATTCTGAACTCTCGCTACCGCCGCGCAGAGCGTTTTTCGGGTAACTGCCCGAGTATAGGTATTGTCTTCTGCCCCGAGATAATCGATGAGAAGGCTTTCGACACGCGTGATACCATCCCAAGGTGAAAGCGAGTTCAGATACTCACGAATGGGATGGTAGGAACGGTCGTCTACTACCTTGGTAACAGCAACCTGATAGTTCCGGGCTGAGAAGGACCCGTAGTTCGCATCGACATAACAGATGAGCTGTGCATCGTCAGCATCGCGCCAGAACTGTGCTGGATGCTTCCATGGCACGGAACCCGTAATCTCCATGCCATCGGCGAGCTGGTTGAAACAGATCGATTTCAAGTTTTCATCGTTTTGAAGAATCAAAGTTAGGTTGTGTAGATTGTTCTTCAGTACCGTCGAGCGAGTCTCGTATTGTAGCTTTTTCTGCCAGTCGGTATCTCCATCACCGGATGAGAAATCATGGGTTGCCTGTGCTTGTCGTTCTGAGATTAATAACAATTTGACGTTTTCATCCTGTAAGGCAAACTCCGTCATGGCCTGATATGACTTTTTCTCATCGTCACCTCCGAATTTATGGATGCGAACGAGATCAAAGGCATTAAGCAGTTTTCCGCAAGTGGGGTCTGTCGCATGGTGGCTATAAGCAAACTTATCGTCGTAAATCACGACGCCAGCTGTGCTTTTTCCAGAGATGTAGTCGTAGCGGCCTTCTATGACTGATGGGGCATAAGTGTCTGAAAGAAACTTTTCGATGGCTACCGTGATGGAATAGGTGCGACAGAAGGCTCCAACGACACCGGACTTTGATAGGGGGTCTTCCTGCTGTTTTTGACTTGGTTTATGTACTTTGCTTTCACGCGATGTGGTTGGTAGCAGCGAGCAGTCTTGCCAATCCGGATGCGCTGCTAGAATCTTATCCGGGTCGAGTAATTCACCATCCACGAAATCGATAAGGTAGTCACCATTGGCTGGACAGGTCGGCCAATACATCAGTTGGTTGGGGATAAACGAGCACTCATCGAACATATCAATGCCAAGCTCCGCAGCCATATAGCGCGATACTGCTACGAATTCATCTGCGGAGATATCTCTGGTGAAGGGTGCGACGATACGGAGACGAGGAGCTACCGGTGTATGGCTGTGTGTTGAGTAAACCGCACATTTGAAATGTAGCTTATTCGGCAGCAATGCAACGAACTCGGGGGTAGCATTATCGAGGTCTGGTGTCCAAAGAGAGCGGCAGGACACATTGCCTGCTTTACGGAGATTGTCACGCAAATGACCACCGACGAAGCCACCCTTGTCTTTGATTTCATCGCGCTTAGGCTTAGGCATCTTTGTATACTCCTCTACCGTTTCCGTGGTGCGAATCGGTGTTTTCAGTCGCTCGCAGATCGCTTCAAAGGTTAGGGTCTTGTTCGACCAGAATTTAGCCTGTCGGGAATTACCGAGGGCAATCTTCAATTCACGCATAATAAGTGCTCCTCCATGTTCCTGGCTGTTCGCCGTGTTCAAATCGTGCTTGCCTTGCCAGCTTAAAGGCATGCAAGGTAGCTTGGTCGTCCCGATCAGAGGTGTAACTGCTGTCATCACCAAAAAGTTCAAATTGACCTTTCTTGTTGATACCGGGATGGGCTACGAAGTAATCTCCGTCTATGGTCACAAAGTTAAAGGGATATATACTAGCCTTGATTTCTGGAAAACCTCTATAACCCATTTCCTGACAGAAATTATCAATATCATCGATACAATCACCGTCAGGAATCCCAGCAACGACAAGAATAGGATTCACAATTTCACAAATCTCAAAGTATTTTAGGCCGCTGAATTGAAGTATCTTCTCGGCGTCAGCTTCGGTCATTTTCCCTTTGACTTCAACATACAGATCACTTGGACTCCTCCCAGCACAGCCGTGAAGTAAGAAGTCAGGAAGATATAGTTGACCATTAGGGAGCTTAAAACCCTCAGGCTCGTATTCCCATTTTACTTCGCACGCGTCGAAGAACACTGCCCATCGTGCCTCAAGCCTTGACCGGAAGCGATAGCCCTTATATTCAGTCGGTATAGCTGTATATGTATTCATTTCTGTATCTCCTCGCAGTTTTCAGTGAAGTAGCGCAAAGGAAAATGCTTCCACTTAGCCCGTTTGATCTCTTCTTGCATTCCATGAGAAATAGTGCTACCAAACACCCAGACTTCTGCACATTTTGTCATGAGCGCATTGGCGAAGAATAGGCCAAGCTGTCGCTCATTGGGATTGTCATCGTCAAGAAACTGGGGAAAGAGTAGGTGGGGTGCAAGGGGGATATATCCTTGATCCACAGCAAAGCGACAGTAACCTTGGGTCGCTATTACGTTTTTCTCTACATTTCCAGAATACGGTGAACAGATATAGATGATGGGACGAAATGATCGGATTGCCCGTTCTCGTTTCTCGATTTCTGTTAATGCTTCATAGGGAGTGGGATCATAGTATCCTTCTTTGTTGTATTTATCAATGTTCATGAAACCTCCAATCTGGGTATTATAAAGCCCTTACTATGTAATGGAGTTAAGGTTGTGAATTGAACGAAAAGACTTAGTCTTTTTTATAAAAGTTTGTCTCATAACCATCTGCACTTAAGACGAGACCGGTTGCCCAGGTTGGGGTCTGGCTCATCCGCTCACAGATATCTTGCAGAGAGGTTTGGTTGTCGACTTCAATGACGATTTCGTCGTGGACATGCATGACGATAGAGCAGTGACGGAGCGTTTGCATGGCACTGCAGAGGATGTCGCGGGCAGTTGCTTGTACGATGTTTTCCACGAACTTTGGTCCGTAGGAATCCAGTCGTTCCCACTTCTTCGTAGCACCAACGCCTTCGTAGGTGATGCACTGCCCACCGAACTTGTTTTCTCCGATTCGCGGCTTCACATAGGCAAGCCGCCTACCGGAAGGAAGTGTAATGAAAAGCATCCCGCTCTGGCAGGAGAAAGTGATCCCGTGAGTCGAGTTGGTGCGTTTATGCCGAACTGCCTCCATAGCTGCCTTGTCTACATCCCACCAGAATTTCACGATTCGCGGGTTAGCTTGTCGCCAAGCATCAACCAGCGGAGGAAGTTCGTGTTCATCGAGCCCCATTTCGATGGCACCCATTGCCTTGAGCGCACCCACTGAGCCGCCATAACCGAGCGCGAGTTCAGCAATCTTGCCTTTTTGACGAAGGTGGCCGTTGACACCATGCTTTTCAACCGGCACCTTAAACATTTGTGATGCGGAAGCGCAGTAGATATCGCCACCCTTGGCAAAGACGTCTTGTCGCCACTGCTCACCGGCCAGCCACGCTATGACGCGGGCTTCGATAGCGCTGAAGTCTGAGACGATGAACCTAGCCCCGGCCCTTGGGACGAAGGCAGTGCGGATAAGCTGCGACAGCGTGTCCGGCACATCCTCATAGAGCATTTCCAGAGCATCAAAATCACCGGAGCGAACAAGGGCACGCGCTTCGGCAAAGTCCTCAAGATGGTTTTGAGGGAGGTTTTGTAACTGCACCATTTTCGAAGAAAAGCGGCCTGTTCGATTTGCGCCATAAAATAAAAACATTCCTCTTACCCGGCCATCAGCACAAACACAATTTTTCATAGCTTGATACTTTTTTACAGAAGATTTAGCAAGCTGCTGCCTGAGTAAGAGAGCGTTTGCTAGTTCCGGAGGTGCTGTCTTTAGCAATTCTGCAACCACTTTCTTACCAAGGGAGTCAGTCTCAAGACCATTGGCTGCGAGCCATTCCTTCATCTGCATTACCGAATTCGGATTTTCCAACTCGGTCAACTTCTTCATAGCCACGATAAGTTCCGACCGGGATCGACCATCCATATTGATTGCTTCTTCAACCAATGTCATATCTAATGCCACACCTCGGTCATTGATATTTTCGGAATGGTGGTACTCGTCCCAGATGTTCTCCGGTACCGGATGTTTTTCTAACTTTTGTTTTATTGCGATTTCAGCCTCAACATCGCGTTTGTTATATTCCTTGAAAAGCTTCCATTTTTCAGCATTGTGATATGAGTAATTCCTGCTTCTGCCCCCGTTGATTTTTGTGGGAGCACAAGGTTGACAGAAATACTTAATGAGATCTTTCCCTTCCGAAAGCTTTTGTTTGCCTAGATTTAACACAGCACCGACACCTTCTAATGAAAGTGGCAAACCCATGTATGCAGCCCAAGTCATGGTACATCGCCAAGAATCTGGATTGAGATATTCGCCAGATGGCAGATTGAGATATTTACTAATGCATATTCTTTCAAAGGAGCTGTTGTGGGCATATTTAATAACATCAGGGTTCTGTATAGCCTTAAGGATTCTTTCTGGGATTGTTTCGCCGCAAGTTAAATCCACCACATTTATTTCACCTTCGTTTATTGAATATCCGAACAGCAATATCTCAAAGTCAATTGCTTCGGAATATCTGTAAACACCACATTTTGCAAGATTCTCAGAAGAAAATGTCTCGATATCGCAGAAGAGAGTTTTTATATTTTCCATGAGAATCTCACTCCATTCTTTATCTTGCTTATTGTCTGATGAACTACACCATACATCTCACCAAGTTCACGACAGGAAATCTTGCAGCACAATCCAAACTTAATCTGTTCAGCATCTTCAGCGGATAATTTTTTCAAAACTCTCCCTTGCCTGAATACATCAATTAGATTTTCAGATTGTGTGTCATAGCGAAGGTTTGAAAGTCTGTTATCTGCTGGAATACCATTGTTATGAAGAACACAACAGCCTGAAGGAGGTTCGCCAGTAAATGCCAGCATTACGAGCTGGTGTACTCCGTACGCTTTTCTGGGATCATTCAGAACAACAGACATATGACCACATTTATCGCGTTTCCCAGGTCTGAGTATCCTTTCTTTTAAGGTGAAGTCAAAGGTGGCAGCCTGATTTGAGCTACACACTGTGCGCTCAAGACTTTTTATACGTCCAAGAGAACTGGCTTGGTATTTACCTTCATAGCCGGGAATGTCTTTCCATATTTCGTTTTCCATATTTCCATCCTTTCTCAATCTAAAAAAGGGTGGCAGATTACTCCGCCACCCTCATAGCCCTTAGTCTTAGGCGAGAAAGTCCTCATCATCTTCGGTTGCGAAATCGGACTCGGCACTAACCTTGCCACCGAGAGGTTCGCCGTCGCGCACCTTTTGCAAGTTGTTCAGACCGCAAGCGATGCCTTTGTTGCCGTTTGAATTGAAGGCGTAGAAGCTGATGCTGGCTCTGCCATACACGCCGGAGTAAACCTCAGAGCGGGTCAGAACAGGATTGCGATCAGCGTCCACGATGCCGGGAGCGGTAGCTGAATTGGCGTTGATGAAGTACGCATTGGCGTAAGCGGGATCGTCGGGGCGTTCAGAATCGCCATCCCTGAGCGGGGTCTTGATTGCTGCCATCGGGGGCACGTACTTGCCGCTACCTTTGAGCTTTGCTTCTCCCTCGTGGTAAGCAGCCTCAATAGCAGACTTGATCTTGGCCACGGTCTTGGTGTCGGACTTCGGGATAATGAGCGAAACGGAGAACTTCGGAGTGCCGCCGTTGATGCTCTTGGCTTCCCAGATGTTTGCATAGCTCCAACGGGTGTCGGGTCCAGTGATAACCTTCATTGGGTTGTTGGCTTTATTGGTGTTGTTATTCATAATCGTTTTCCTCCATAAAATCATTTTTGGCTGTATTCATGACCGGGCGTTTGTCACTTTCCGGTACAAGCGTGGGTTTACCTTGCGGCTTTTCGATGTAAGCCGCGAGTAGTTCGTCAAAGCGGGATTTGCCGAGCAGCTTCTGCATGGCAGTGACGCCGAGGACCTTGTGGTCATATGGGTCAAAGCCTGCGCTGCTAACTGCATCAGCGACTTCTGTTTCATTGGTGTACCTGCGATTGGAGCGGCCTTCGACCAGCTTCCAACCGTTCCATTCCTTGCCGCTGATGGCCTGCTGTAGGGCATATTCCTTGATGTCCGTAGCCCAAGCGACAAGATCATCGACTCGGGTGAGGATTTCTTCGACTTCCTCGTCAGTGAGAAGCGGCGGTAGCTTGAAGTCATAGCGGGCAAGCTCCATGTTGGCATCGGCTCTGGCGCGGCAGTCGTGCTTTGCCTTGCAGAAACCGCACCATTCACCATAGAGAAAGTTACCATTACCTGCGAAGGCGAGATTGGCAGTCGGCTTGAGCACCTCGTCCGCCCAGCGGTAAAGCTCATCTTTTGAGAGCTCATAGGTGCTGACGTTATCGCGTCGGGGCTGATAAATGGTCATGAGAACGGTGTCGATGTCGTAAATTCCGTCAAACAGCTCCAGGGCACCGAGGGCGTAACACTGCATTTGTGGATTCTTTACTGCGCTTACGAGAACGCCTAACCCGTGTTTGTAGTCGCATATCTGCAGGGTACCGTCCGCGATAATGATGCAGTCGGCGGTGCCAAAGCCGGACTCCACCCAGCGAGAGAAGTCCACACGCTGCTCGATCAGAACGACAGGGTCAGCGCAGTTTTGCTTGGCTGCTTCTACCTGTTCAAGAATATAGGTGGCGTAGCCAGAAGCACAGTCGGCCATTTCCTCGTTGAACCAGGTGAGGTTCTCAGTCGGGTCCTTTGCCTCCATGCCCAGTGCCTGACGGAGTTTGTACTCACAAAGCTCGTGAGCGTCGGTGCCTTCGGCAGCGTAATTGCTGCCCTTATCGTTGTAGCTCTCGCAGAGTCGAGCCGAGGGCGGACAACGGAGCCAGCGTTCGGAGCTGGATGCGGAGAGAAGAGCGTGTCCTTTAGCTGGCATCGTTCAGTCCCTCCACATCTGCAAGCAGTGCTTTATAGTTGGCTGGGTCAATACCGGACAGCTTATCGGCACCGTACTTCTGGAGCAGAGAGCGAATCTGAGCTGTGAAGCCAGCGCGTGACTTGTCCGCAAGGACTGCTCTGACCGCTTCCAGCGTAAGTACCGGTTCGGTGGGTGTAGGTTCTGGCGTTGGTTCATTGGTGCTGAACTGCTCGGCTAGCCAATTTGCGGCTTCGTTAATAGCTGCAGCTGCGCTGCGTAGTTCTTCGATGGTCATGGCCATGTCGCTCATTTTGCTCATGTGCTTTTCCTCCTTCCTTGGATTGGCTCTGTCCGGCGAGCAAGGTCAATTTTCTTGCCAGCCGCATGGATACAACGCTAATTGCAGTGAGAACATCTACGAGTTCATCATCTGCAGCGCAGTTCCGTGGTCTTGTCTGTGCCTTTTGCATTTCTTTCACCTCCTTGGATGGAGCGCTTGTCGTTTTGCTCTTTCCACTACCCAATGGAGGTGAGAATGGTGTTTGAACGAAAATCAGGAAAAAAGATTTTCTCCGGCCACTAATTTAGGCAGCCGGAGAAGGATGGATGCGGCATTAGATGTAGTCGCGTAGGTGCTCCCGTAAAGCGTCAAATGCCTTTTTCTTCTTGTAGTTGATGGTGGATTGTCGAGAAATGCCCATGATGGCAGCAATCTCGCGTTCGGACTTTTCTTGAAGCAGTAGCTCGCAGATACGGCGTCCGTCGGGGTCGAGCTTGTCCAGCATGCAAATAAGGGTGTCAAGCAGTTCGCGATCCTCTAGGATTGACTGAGCACCTGGAGCATCGTCCGCCAAGTCATCGAGCCAGCTCTTTTCGTTGCCGTCGTCGTCGGTCACGGTGTAATCAAGGGAAAGCTCATCGCCAGCCTTGTGAAAACGGCAGGTCCAGCAATCCATATCACAAAGGTAGCGCTTGTTTGCTGGGCAGACGCAGCGGCCGTGCTCCTGTTGCCTGCGGCGATAGGCATTGATATCGCGGTAATAGTTGTCGTAGTCGGTCTTGCTGACTGGCACCCACTGGTGCAGGTCCCTGAGGTAGATTTTGCGTTCGTTGGATTGGTTCTGGTTTGCATTGTTTGACATAAAAATTCCTCCGTTTGTCGTTGTCTCGAAACGGAGGAATTGAGCTGCTCAGCTGAAAAAGGCAATAAAAGCCCGACCGCAGTCCAGCACAGATTTCTCCGTTTCGGATTGCAGCTTCCTGTTCAGTAGTCAGCTGTTTGATATTTGGTTGTTCGCCTCGCTGCGCTGAACCATCCGTGATCAGTGGATGCACATCGAGGTGATTTCAAATGACAAGAGCGTTTTTTGTGACTTGAAAAGTGAGTTTATGACTTTTTATAAACAACGTAGTCGGCAAGAGTAGATTTTCACCTTAAGATGATATATAATTAGAAAGTCAATACCCTCGTCGGGAACACAGATGAGTAACGCCCTGTCATCTATAAATAGATTAACAGGGCGCAAAGGGACTAAAAATTAGCCTTACATGGGACTAAAGGGACTGATCAAGGGACTTTCACGGAGGTGATTAAAATCAACTTCTCTCAGTATTGCAAAAGAATATATCCATATTATCATCAGATATCTAGCCAAGGTTTGTTTGTGAGCAAGTTATTTGTAGCCGGTGGAAGTTCATATTTTTCTGCGTCCGTCACTGCTGACAAGGAGTATCAAAAGAAACTGTATAATGGATCGAAGCCGCTGACACAAAATCTAAAGGATTCATTCCCGTCAAATATTCAGTTGGACGCCTTGGTCGGTATGTTTGATAGGCATTTGAAGGATGATAAGGTTCGTGAAGCGATGACAGCATTTGCAATACCAGTTTCACTCGAACCACAGAAAGGTACCTTTTCTCGAGCTCTTGCTCTTCAATTTAATTATCTTGTAAAGAATGAAGATAGTGATGTTGACGATATCGTGGCCATGGAATACCAAAGACTCCTCTCTGAGCCTGCCGATGAAAAGCCTCAGTCTTTAGCTCCGTTGTATCCTGGTGATGGGGCATATGTTCTTGAATTTCTACCGGCACGGATTTATTCGAAAAAGTGTTATGAGCAATTTGATCACACATGGACGATTCGCAATACCGGAAATCAAACTTGGCGTAGTCGAAAACTTGTTTTTGTTAACAATGGCACTGTAAGACCGAGAGCTAATTCAAACTGCATCAATATACAAGATGTAGCTCCAGGTAAAGATATAAAAATAACCACGAGCTTTGACACTCGTGGTTTTGAAGGACGTTATGAATGTTTGTGGGAGATGCAGGATAGCGAGGGTAACGACTGCTTTCCAAATAACAAAAGGTTATTTAACGTTACAATAGATTCCAAGTTCGAAATTGAATAGACACTCATTTGGAGGTTAAAAACGTGAGCGATAAAAGCATTGAAAAATGGTCTACTTTAAAAGAAGTACAAGAGTATCTCGGTGTAGGCCGTGAGACCATTCTGCAGTGGATCGCCAAGAGAAATATGCCAGCATATAAGGATGGGCGGCTCTGGAAATTTAAGCTGTCCGAAGTTGATGACTGGATTCGTTCCGGTGGTGCTGCAGATAGTTATGACCCTACAGATATAGAATAAGACCGTTTTATAGTACATGTATTGAGATAGAGTGCGGCTATATATACACTTTCTGAAAACAAATTCTAAATATGAAAAGGTAGGTAAAGAAAATGGACAATCAAACTCATAATTCGATAGTAAGTTTTATTTGGGGTATAGCAGATGACTGTCTGCGTGATGTATATGTGCGAGGTAAATACCGTGATGTAATTCTGCCTATGACGGTTATCCGCCGTTTGGATGCTATGTTGGAAGATACGAAGGCTGCAGTGCTCGACATGAAAAAGAAAATGGATTCTGCAGGGATTGCAAACCAGTGGCCAGCCCTATGCAACGCAGCTGGTCAGTCGTTTTGTAATGCTTCGCCATTCCTCTTACGCGATTTGACCAGCCGTGCAAAAAAACAGACACTCAAAGCAGACTTTGAAGCTTATCTGGACGGTTTTTCGCCTAATGTACAGGAAATTCTAGAAAAGTTCAAATTCCGAAATCAAATCACAACTATGATTGATGCAGATATACTTGGCGCAGTTATAGAAAAATTTGTATCGTCGGACATCAATTTAAGTCCAAAGCCAATTTATCGTGACGACACGATGACTGAGGTTCGGCTACCTGGGCTTGATAATCATAGCATGGGTACTGTATTTGAGGAATTAGTGCGCCGATTTAATGAAGCCAACAACGAGGAGGCTGGCGAACACTGGACACCTCGTGATGTTGTGGAACTCATGGCAGATCTTGTGTTTGTCCCTATAGCAGATAAAGTAATGGACGCTACTTATTCCTGTTATGACGGTGCATGTGGTACTGGGGGGATGCTTACCGTTGCTCAGGAAAGACTTCTTGCTTTAGCAAAAAGGAGAGGGAAAAACGTATCCATCCACTTGTTTGGGCAGGAGATTAATCCGGAGACCTATGCTATTGCCAAAGCCGATATGCTGTTGAAAGGTGATGGAGATCAAGCTGAACACATTGCTTACGGTTCCACTTTATCTCAAGATGGAAATGCTACACGCCAATTTGACTTCATGCTTTCTAATCCACCCTACGGCAAGAGCTGGAAGACCGATGCAGATAAAATGGGTGGTAAAAAGGACATACTTGACAGCCGATTCAATGCTTATCTAGAAGGCGGTGAACAGCTCACTATGATACCGCGAACAAGTGATGGACAGCTTCTGTTTCTATTGAATAATGTTGCAAAGATGAAAAAGGACACCGCCTTGGGTAGTCGCATTGCTGAAGTGCATAACGGATCATCACTTTTTACTGGAGATGCTGGAAGTGGAGAAAGTAATTCAAGAAGGTTTTTAATTGAAAATGATCTTGTTGAAGCAATTATCGCATTGCCCGACAATATGTTCTACAACACGGGTATTGGCACATTCATATGGATTCTTTCAAACCGTAAGGATGAACGTCGAAAAGGAAAAATCCAACTTATTGATGCATCCTCTTTTAAGTCATCTCTTGGTCGAAACATGGGAAAGAAAAATTGCGAACTATCTCCTGAACATAGAAAGGAAATCATCCGCATATTTACAACAATGGAAGAGAATTCATACAGTAAAATATTTAATAATAGTGACTTTGGATACTGGTATATAACCGTCGAGCGCCCATTACGGTTAAGAGTTATTCCAGGCAGAAGTATTAACGAGGCTGGATTGAAAGCTTCGGATGTTTTGGCGTACAAAGCTGCAATAGAAAAGCTGCCTGCAGGAACACCAATGGATGACTGGTGCGAATTTGCAAAAGCAACGAAGCTAAAATCCTCGTTGCTTAAAAAAGTGCGTCCATTTATTACTGAAAAAGATGAGTCGGCGAAGCCCGTTGATGGAGAGTTTGATTCAGATCTACGTGATAACGAATTGATTCCATTCACATATGACGGCGGTATTTCTGCTTTCCTTGAAAATGAGGTTTTTCCTTATGCTCCGGATTCTTGGGTCGATGAATCAAAAACTCGAATTGGTTATGAGATAAGTTTTAATAAGTATTTTTACAAAAATATTAATATTCGTTCTATGCAAGAAATTGCTGAGGTACTAAGGGAGTCCGTGGCTGAAACTGATGGAATGATAGCAGAAATTTTAGGAGAAATAGCTAATGAAAAAATATGAGAAATATAAGGCAGTTGACGAGCAATGGTGCAGTGAACTACCTGCACATTGGGTCTATCTCCGCTTAAAAAGAGTTTTACAGGAACGAAAAGAACGCAATAATCCGATTAAAACAGATTTCATACTTTCACTTACAGCTAAGCAGGGTGTTGTTCCACATGCAGAAAAAGAAGGCGCTGGGGGTAATAAACCCAAAGATGATTTAACTAAATATAATGTCGCACAAATTGGTGATCTTCTTGTTAATTGCATGAATGTAGTTTCTGGAGCTGCGGGTGTTTCTAAGTGGCAGGGAGCAATTAGTCCGGTATATTATGCTCTACATCCTCGATGTGAAGAGATTAATATTCGATACTATCACTATTTATTTCGCTTAATGCCATTTCAGCGCAGTTTACTAGGACTTGGTAAAGGCATAATGATGCATGAAAGCGATGAAGGCGTTCTGACAACTGTTCGTATGCGAATTGCTATGGACTACTTGAATAATGTGATGCTTCCTGTGCCACCAAAATTTGAACAGGATCAAATAGTCCGTTATTTAGATTGGCAGATATCAAGAATTCACAAATTAATCGTAGCAAAAAGGAAGCAGATCACCTTACTTGTAGAGCAAAGGCAATCATTAATCGATTCTATAGTTTTATATGGTCTTGATAAAAAACGCCAAATGAAGCCGAGTGAAGTTGATTGGATTAATGAGATACCGGCCGAATGGGATATAACTCGTTTTTCGAGGATTTATTCGTTTAGGAAGGGCTTGTCGATTACGAAAGCAAACTTAACGGAAGAGGGCATCCCTGTAATCAGCTATGGACAAGTTCATTCAAAAACAAACTTTGGTACTGGGATTAACGATACGTTGATTAGATTTGTCCCCCCAAGCTATTTGGAAACAAATAGAAATGCTCTTGTTGAAAATGGAGATTTCATCTTTGCAGATACTTCTGAAGACTTTGCAGGAGTTGGGAATTCTGCGTACGTTGATTTAGATGGTGATTTATTTGCAGGTTATCATACAATTATTGCGCACCCCAAAAAAGGGCGACAAACCAAGTATTTTGCATACTTATATCAATCATCTGTCTGGAGATTTCAGTTGCGCCGTCGTGTCAATGGCGTAAAGGTTTTTAGCATCACTCAGAGAATTCTCAAAGATACCTCTGTACTCATACCCCCTGAAGAAGAACAATCAGAAATTGTTGCATATCTTGACAAGCATTGTTTTGAACTAAATGAGGCTATAAAGAGAATTAATAGGGAGATATTAGAATGCGAGGAACTTCGAGTAAGAATTATTTCTGATGCCATTTCCGGCAAAATGGATGTTCAAGATATCAACATACCCTTTTATGATGCCGTAGGAGAAACGGCGATCGATGATCTTGATGAGGATGAGGAAATCGATGAAGGTATCGGAGAAGAATATGATGAGGTGTGATTATGACAGGTTTTACAAACACTAAGGAAAACGGCCTTGAGGCTCTAATTGTGAAGTGGTTTGTTGAGCAAAACGGTTATGAACAAGGCTCCAATAACGACTATAATCGCGAGTACGCAATTGACGAAACTCGCCTTTTTCGCTTCCTGCAAGATACCCAGCCCGAGGCGCTGGAGACTTTGGGTGTACTAAAAAGCGAAATCAAGAAAACGCAATTTTTAAACCGTTTGCAGGGCGAGCTGGCAAAGCGTGGCATCGTTGATGTATTACGCAATGGCGTGAAAATCTATCCGGCAGATCTCATTATGTTCTATTTGACGCCGACGGAGAATAACGCAAAGGCAAAAGCCATGTATGTGAAAAATATCTTCAGTGTTACTCGGCAGCTTAAGTATTCGTTAGATGCGTCTCGGCTTGCACTGGATATGTGCATCTTCATTAATGGTCTTCCAGTTATCACCTTTGAACTAAAAAATCAGCTCACAAAACAAACGGTGGATGATGCTGTAGAGCAGTATAAGACAGATCGTGATCCGCGTGAGATCTTGTTCCAATTCAAGCGTTGCATGGTACATTTCGCTGTAGATGATGCTCGTGTGAAATTCTGCACCAGGCTTTCCGGTAAAGATAGCTGGTTTCTTCCTTTTGATAAAGGATATAAAGACGGCGCTGGCAACCCGCCCAATCCACATGGCATTATGACGGATTATCTGTGGAAGGACATTCTGACCAAACTAAAGCTTAGCCGTATCATTGAAAATTACGCACAAGTTGTCGAGGAAGTCGACCCTGAGACCAAGAAAAAAACAGTAAAGCAGATTTTCCCACGCTATCATCAGTTGGACTGCGTTGAAAAGTTGCTGATGGATGTCAAAAATAACGGTATGGGTCAGCGTTATCTGATTCAGCACAGTGCCGGAAGTGGAAAGTCAAATTCTATTGCCTGGCTTGCGCATCAGTTGATTGGCCTTGAGCAAAGCGGCCACCCCATTATTGATTCCGTGCTGGTGGTTACCGACCGCCGTATTCTAGACAAGCAGATTAGGGATACAATCAAACAGTTTATGCAGGTCCAAAACACAGTTGCATGGGCGGAGCATTCTGGTGATTTACGAAAAGCAATCGCAGACGGCAAGCGTATAATAGTCACCACCATCGAGAAATTTCCCTATGTTTTACCCGATATCGGGGCAGAGCATAAGGACAAGCGTTTCGCTCTCTTAATAGACGAGGCACATTCTGGCCAGAGCGGACGCAATTCTGCACAGATGAACTTGGCTCTATCTGGCCTTGCCTCTGATGACGAGATGGACAACGAAGATAAAATCAATGCCATGATGGAAGGCCGTAAGTTGCTTACCAATGCCAGTTATTTTGCGTTTACTGCAACACCAAAAAACAAGACACTGGAGACGTTTGGAGCCATGTTTGAAGATGGTGGCGACACAAAGCATCGTCCATTCCATGTATATACGATGAAACAGGCCATTCAAGAGGGCTTCATTCTTGATGTGCTGAAATATTACACACCTATCGACAGCTACTACAAATTGATGAAGACTGTCGAGGACGACCCAATGTTTGATAAGAAACGCGCCCAGAAGAAGTTGCGCTCTTTTGTTGAAAGCAACAGTCATACCATTGCTCATAAGGCGGAAATGATGGTTGAACACTTTCATGAACAGGTCATTGCCAAAGGCAAAATCGGCGGGCAGGCTCGTGCAATGGTGGTCACAGCAAGCATTCCTCGCTGTGTTGAATATTATTATGCCATCAATAAATGTCTTGCCACGCGACATAGCCCGTACAAGGCAATCGTGGCATACTCCGGAGATCATATGTATCAAGGGCAGGAGCCTGCACTTACTTCAGCTGCAATTAACGGATTTCCGGATGCAGCTATTCCAAAAACGTTGAAAACTGACCCGTATCGCCTTTTAATTGTTGCAGATATGTTTCAGACCGGTTTTGACGAGCCGTTGCTCCACACCATGTATGTAGACAAGATGCTTAATGATATAAAGGCTGTGCAGACACTCTCACGCCTTAATCGTGCATACCCCAAAAAACATGACACCTTTGTACTAGATTTTGCAAACAAAGCATCCATCATCGAGGAATCATTCTCCAGGTATTACCGTACTACTATTCTCTCTGGTGAGACCGATCCAAACAAGTTATATGACTTAATCGCTGTTATGGATAGTTATCAAATGTACTCCTCAGAACATGTTGAACTACTCGTAAATCTATATTTAGATGGAGCAGATCGTGACAGGCTTGACCCGATTCTAGATGCTTGCACAGCAGTCTACAATGAATTGGAAACGGATGATCAGATAAAATTCAAAAGTGCAGCAAAGTCCTTTGTGCGTACTTATGGGTTCCTTGGAGCGATTCTCCCTTATGGTAACGCTGACTGGGAGCGCTTGTCTATCTTTCTGAACCTGCTCATTCCGAAGCTTCCGTCACCACGTGAAGATGATCTATCACAGGGCATCTTGCAAGCTATCGACTTGGATAGCTATCGTCTAGAAGCCCAGGAAGCTATGTCTATCAAACTTGAAGATGAGGATGCTGAAGTGCCTCCGGTTCCTGCCGGTAAGATTGGCCATATTGTTGATCCAGAGATGGATTTGCTGTCATTAATCCTATCAAACTTCAATGATATGTTTGGCAATATCAACTGGAACGACGCTGATAACGTCCGACGCCAGATCCTTGAAATACCAGACATGGTAGCGAGGGATGAAAAGTACAAAAATGCCATGAAAAATTCTGATGCACAAAATGCGCGAATGGAAAGTGAACGTGCTTTGCAACAGGTTATCTTCTCTATCATGGCAGATAATATGGAACTGTTTAAGCAGTTCCAAGACAATCCGTCTTTCAAAAAATGGTTGTCCGATATGGTATTTAACCTCACTTACAATCCTGAGGGGAAATCGAACCAGATGCCAAGAAAAGAGTAGTAATTTTGCAGGAGGAAAAACATGAGTGGAGTGTTAGCTAAAACAATAAAAAAGAAGAGCACAGATGGCATTTTTGTTGAGGTTCTGCATACTGAGAACCTCGGTTTGTGCATGCCAGAACAACTGCGACTTTTCCATTTGGCTTTACGCAACAACAAATTTTACTCCGGCGATTTGGAAACCATGTTGTATCGCAATATTGGTCGCTATGTTTTTTCTCGTGCAAAACTTGAAGATTTTAGGATCGAGGACGATTTAGATTCAGTAACTGCGCAGGCTTTGAGGATTATGCGCGAAAACGGAGCAGCAGATACAAAGGGTTGTGGTAACGAACTCGGCGAAATGCTTGTTTACACTTTTTTGGAGGACATGCTTGGCGCACCAAAATTAATGAGTAGAGTGGAGCTTTCGACTGAATTATCACACTTTGGAAGTGCATGCGAAAGCATACATTTATTTACTCCAGGATCAGAGCAACGTTGTCAGATGGTGTTTGGTGCATCAAATGTCGTAGGTGAGATTAAGGATGCTATTGACCGATCATTTGAAAGTATCCTTCGCATTGAACAACAGGAAGCTCGTGAAATCAAAATGGTCGAGAAGACAATTCTCGACCGCGCGTTTGACCCAGATGAAATTGAGCTAATCAAAGATCTTATCTTGCCGTCTCAGGGCAAAACTCCAAGTTATAATACTGCCTATGGTGTTTTCCTGGGCTATTCTATCGGTTTGTCTTCTGAGGGGCGCACTTCAGAAGAATACGAAAACCTAGTGATGCAAAAAATGGCTTATGATATAAATCAGCATGCAAAGTACATTGTAGAAAAAATCCACGCTAGCAGCCTTGGATCACACTCATTCTATTTTTACATCCTGCCCTTTGATGATGCCGAAACCGAGAAAAAGGCCATCATGGAGAACGTCATGAAGGGGGAGGTTATGTTATGAGCGATGCAAAGAAGATTAATCTTGGTGATGCAATATTTAGTGGTATCGAACACAATCCATTTCTTAATGAACTTTATGATAACATACTCTATAATTACGCGCTGCAGAAATTTGAGCTGACAACAAAAAGGCAGTCCAGAGAGGTAGATATTACTTCAGCCCTCAGATTTGCCGATTTGCTTTCTAAATCGACGTGTTCCGAAAACAAAGATAAACACAAAATGTGGGCACAGGAAATTGTAATACTGCTACATGAACTATATCCGAACAATGAAGACGTAAATATGGTTTCCGGATCAGTCCTTTCTTACACTGGTAATTATCAGGGGCAAAAAATTATAAAGAGCAATTATCTAGCACCTTCTGCACTTGAAAGAGTATTTGCGGAATTTCAGAGTCATTATCTTACAATACCCGCTGAGCCAGACCTGCGTTTTTTTGGTGCACAGAAGAATGCGTATGATCACTTGGACGACCCATATTTCAGTTATTCTGGTCCGACTTCTATGGGCAAATCTTTCATTATGAGAATGTTTATAAAGGAGCAAGTCAGGCAGGGTGTAAAGAAAAATTTTGCGTTAATTGTTCCAACAAAAGCACTGATAAATGAAAATCGAAGCCAAGTTATAAATGATCTAAAAGAGTACTTACAGCAACACAATTATCGAGTCATTACTGCTGCCGGAGATCTAGCTCTTGAAGGACAGCATAATTTTATTCTTGTGCTTACACCGGAAAGACTGTTGTATCTCCTTATCAGCAAGCCAGATTTGCTGATTGATTACCTATTCATCGATGAAGCACATAAACTTTCAGGGAAAAATAGTAGAGGTCCTTTCTATTATAAAGTTGTCGATATGCTATTAAATCGACCTCAGAAGCCTCATATTATTTTTGCCTCACCCAATATACCTAATCCAGAAGTATATCTGAGATTACTTTCAGAAGAGACAAATTCAGATAATAGGCTAAGGTCGACATTTTCACCTGTGGCACAAATCAAATTTTTAATTGACTTAAACAGCCATACTATCAGCGCATACAATGATTATGCAGAGGAACTGGTTCACTTATCGACTATTCAGAAATCAGATGCTACGTTAATTGATTTTCTCAGAATGTTCGAAGTTGTTAATATAAAAAAATCACCTGAAAATCGCCAGCAGACTATTGTATATTGCAATGGCAAAAAAAAAGCGATTGATTTTGCGCGTGAATTTTCCGATTTGCTTCCAGAAAGCGGCGATAAAGACCTTGAAGATTTATCACGAGATATCCGCAACGAGGTTCATGGCGAGTATTACTTAACCGAAATAATAAAAAAGGGTGTTGCCTACCACATCGGGTACTTACCTGCGTCTATACGTATGCGAATTGAAGACTTGTTCCGAAAGGGCAAGATAACAATCATGTTTTGTACCAGCACCCTTTTGGAAGGGGTAAATCTACCTGCAGATAATCTTTTTATAACCGATTTTAAGATTAATCGTTCGATGATGACGCCCGTCGATTTCAGAAACCTTATTGGTCGTGTTGGGCGTATACGGTTCAACTTATACGGCAATGTTTTTTTAGTTGCCCAAGGGGACAAAATCACAGAGCAGGGCTATGTCGAACTGCTGCAAGCACAGGTCCCGGATCAAAAATTGTCTATTGAATCTGGAAAAACTGGCTTGCAGGAGGTTGAGAAAAAATACATATTATCCAAGTTGGTCGCCGGGGATATTGAAATCGAAAAACGTATTACCAACCAATCAGAAGAAGCACATATAATGATGCGGAAATTTGCGCTCATTTTGCTCCGAGATATTTTGGAAAACAGAAACAGCTTGGTGAGACGGGAGTTTTCAACATTATTGAAAGAAGAGGACGAGAACAGAATCAGAGAGAATTTTCAAGAATCTGCTTCTCTGCTTGATGATGATATAAATATCTCTGTTGACCAAGCACGAAACTTATCGGCAGCCATTTCATTCGGACTTAAGTATCCAGAACGTATGGAGGGACATTTTGTATATGATGATGTGTTGGCCTTCCTTGAAAAGCTGTGTAGGATTTTCAAATGGGAGAAGTATGAGTATACATCTCTTGGCAAAGTTAGCGAAAATGGTCAGCGTGCATTGCTTCGTTGGTATGCTGTAATTCTTATCCAGTGGATGGAAGGCACCGGCTTGAGCAGTATTATGAAAAAGGCTATTGAATACAGAGAGGCGCATCCTAATAATTTCTGGATAAGCAAGCACGAGAAAACACGTTACACAGGTTCAGCGGAGCATAAAAATGTCGTCTTTGCTGATACCTTAGAGGTAATTGAAAATACGATCCTTTTTAGTATTTCTAATTATTTCCTTCGATTTTCAAATGAGTATAAGCGCATTCACCAACTTACAGAGTTCGAAAACAATTGGTACGAATTTGTTGAGTATGGAACGACAAATCCGCTAACAATTCTGCTGCAACGAAATGGTTTTTCGCGCGAGGTTTCGACATATATTAAATCCCATCAGTCGGAATTTGTTGTAACTACCTCGTCAGGAGAACTGAAACTAAGTCGATCCTTGCTTTCGTGCAGCAATATTAATGCTTGTAATGAGGCCCGGGATATTCAATATAACATGCCCGATTTATTTGTTACAGATGACTGCGATGTAGAAATATAGGAGGATGAAGACGATGGATAATGCATATCAGTGGGTGCCATTTTATGAGGCACTTGCAGACAAGCTGCTTGCATACAGCAATAAACGAAGTGAACTCTTCGAATTGATAAAAAAAGTCACCTCTGAGCAGCCGCTTATGAAGTATCTCCATTTTGAGCGGGAAGACTGGTGGGGACCGCGTAACCATCAAATTGACCCATTTTCTGTGATTGGGGTTATGAATCGCGGCACAACAGATGCGAATCGCACTGCGCTGGCAAAAGTCCTCTCCGGAACATTTGAATTGCAGCTTTCCGCTCCAACTCAGTTTGCTGGTATTCCTGTGATGGACAACAGGAAGTCATTCTTTGCAGGACCGGATGAGATTTGGGAATTGTTTGTTATCGCGATGGAAGTTGCTAAAACGAACATCTTCTCTGAGGAATTCAATAAAGCATTTGAGAGGGCTATTGCCGTCAATGGCAACGGTCTGGCTTATGTCACTATGGGGCTTTATTGGATGCGTCCCAACGTGTTTATGCCTCTCGATGGCAATTCACGTGCTTTCGTATCTGCCCACTATGGAATAAACGTGCCGAGTGGCAGCTGCACAGGTGACGAATATGTGAAGTTTTTGGAGTCCTTGAAAAAGGAACTTGCTAAACAAGATTCTGAAATTTTGTTCCCGGAACTGTCTCACAGTGCATGGACTGAAAAAGGTTTGAATACCACCGTTGAGCCAGAAGTGCCACCTGCGAGCGGACAAAATGTAACGCAGAGTGTGGCGACAGCACCAGTAGATCAAAACACCAAATATGCAAAGAATCTCATTCTCTGCGGAACTCCCGGTACAGGTAAAACCTATAGCACCGTTCTTTATGCTGTGTCAATTATCGAAGAGAAACAACTTGAAGCTATTAAAGCCGAGGAGTATTCGGCAGTATTTAACCGTTACCTAAAATATAAAGATGACGGTTTGGTTGCGTTTACTACTTTTCACCAGTCGTTCGGTTATGAGGAATTCATTGAGGGAATTCGTCCTGTGGTATCTTCGGAGGAAAACGCTGAGACAGGGCGGGAAATTGAATATGAAGTGCACGATGGAATTTTTAAGTCGTTCTGTGATAAAGCAGGAACGCCAATTGGCAGCGGTAAAAGCGTAGATTTGGGGATTGGAAAGAGTCCGTCCGTATGGAAGGTTTCTCTTGAAGGAACGGGAGATAATCCTACCCGAACTGAGTGTATGGATAATAACCACATACGAATCGGATGGGACGGATATGGTGAATCCATATCCGACGCTACTGACTATAGTAATGATGGCGGTAGCACCGTACTAAACGCCTTTTACAACCGAATGCAAATCGGCGATATTGTGATGTCTTGCTATTCAAGCAAGACGATAGATGCTATTGGTGTTATTACAGGTGAACCGGAATGGCATGATGAATACCAAAACTACAAGCGACTGCGAAAAGTGAAGTGGCTCGTCAAGGGGATAAACGAGGATATAGTTGACCTTAATGCAGGAAAAACTATGACCCTCTCATCGGTATATAAGCTATCGGTGTCTGTATCTGATGCCCTTCAGATACTAAGGAAGACTAAGCCGACACTATTTACGCAAAATGTAAAAATTCCGAACCGTGTTTTTATTATTGATGAGATTAACAGAGGTAATGTTTCAAAAATCTTCGGGGAATTGATAACCCTCCTCGAGCCGTCAAAAAGAATAGGGGCAAAAGAGCAGCTTCGGGCGATACTTCCATATTCAGGGCAGAATTTTGGTGTGCCTGATAATGTCTACCTTATTGGGACAATGAACACCGCTGACCGTTCGATCGCACTGATTGATACCGCTTTACGTCGTAGATTCAGCTTTGTGGAGATGCAGCCTGAATCCTCGACGCTCAAAGATGTTCTTGTTGATGGCATCGACATTTCACAAATGCTTGACACTCTCAATAAGCGCATTACAGTTTTACTTGATCGCGAACACACTATCGGACATTCCTATTTGCTTTCGCTGAAAACTACTCCAACAATTGAAAACCTTGCTGCGATTTTTGAATATACAATAGTTCCACTTCTACAGGAGTATTTCTACGACGATTATGAGAAAATCCAGCTTGTTTTGGGTGATAACCAGAAACCAGATGATAGTACCCGTTTTGTTGTTAAAAAGACAGATGCCGTGAAACTGTTTGGGAACGCTGACATCGACTTCCCTGAATATTATGAGATTAACAGCGCGGCATTTAAGAGGATAGATGCTTATGCGTTCCTGTGATAAGACTTACACTATAACTGAATATGGTGGGTTCACACGCGGTGCGTCTTTATACGGTTATCAAGGTTTGCCTGAAAGAACCTTTGACGCACTTGAAGCATTTATTCTCGCTAATAACACAGGCTCGGAGACAGAGGCCGTCGAACTGCTTTCACTCTCCGCACGAAGAGGAGTAGGCAAGATTATCACTGCCCGAAATTATGTGGGTTTAATAACGATGACTGACGGAACTGTTATAGAAATTCTACCTAAAATAGCAGGAGGCAATTTAACTGAGGGAGAGACTAAGCAGATATTTCTCGAAATGCTGAAAATGTTAAAAGATGTGTCATTTAAGGATTTCAATGTTTCGAGTCTTCGAACTGATCGCCTAACTCTGCTAGAGATTTTTATTAAAATGTTCATCGACGAAGTGGCTATCCTCACCAAACAAGGGTTAAAGTCTGCATATATGCCGCTTGATGCAAACGAGCGGTTTTATAAAGGGAAATTTTTGGCTTCTCAGAATATCAAATACAATCTGGTTAGTCGTGAGCGGGTTTTCGTCCGATATGATAATTTTAATTTGAACAGGCCGGAAAACCGACTGATAAAAACCACTCTCGACTTCTTGCTGAAAACCACGGGTGATGGAAACAATCGCCGAAACTCTATGCGATTATTGTCTTTTTTCGATGGAGTGGAATATTCCAAGAGTGTAGATACGGATTTCTCGAAGTGCTTTGCCGACCGCAGTATGAACCACTACCAAAAAGCAATATCCTGGTGCCGGGTTTTCTTGAAGGGAAACAGTTTCACCGCCTTCTCTGGAAGTGCGGTAGCGCTTGCCCTCTTGTTTCCGATGGAAAAAGTATTTGAGAGCTATGTTGCTGCAAAGCTCCGTAAGCACATTGGAAATGATATAAATCTACGGACTCAAGATACGAGATACAGTCTGTTTGATAGTCCGACTCGCGCTTTTGCGCTGCGTCCCGATATTGTGTTGGAGTTCAGTGGAAATACAGTTGTTATGGATACCAAGTGGAAGTTGCTTTCCGACAATTCCCGAAACAATGGCATTTCGCAATCTGACATGTACCAGATGTATGCTTATAGCAAGAAGTACGGGGCAGCAAAGATTGCCCTAGTGTATCCGCAATCAGATGCTGTAAGCAAAACAAGCATAAGATACGTATCTGAAGACAACGTCAATGTTCGAATTTCATTTGTTGACCTAAGAAATCCAGACGAAGGTATTTCTAAATTGTTATCAGAGATCTGTGGATGATGCAACATTATATGCATAAATCTTTATGTTAGACAAATTGAAAAGGTGGTGAATACTTGATGATTGTTTTTTTAGACACAAATGTATATATTGGAGCAAATTATATTTTTGACAGCGGTAATTTGAGTACATTAAAAAACCTTGCGAATTCAGGGAAAATAAAGGTACTGAATACTAGTGCAACAATTGGTGAAGTTAAGCAGCATATAAAAGACGATATTAGTGCAGCTGTAAAACAATATAATCGTGTACTTAGAAAAGAAATGCCAGTCTTAAACGGCGATTCGGTTTTCAATCTAAATGAGCTTGATGAAGATCAAGTTGTAGATTCTGTAATAGCTAAATTAAATGATTTTGTGAGCATAAGTAGTTCAGAACAAATTTCGCTCAATCCATTGGATGTCGAAAAACTGCTTGATGACTATTTTAAACAAATTCCACCTTTTGAAAGTAAAAAACCCAATGAGTTTAAGGACGCAATTATGATAAATGCTGTTAAGCAATTTCAGTCAAATACAAAACAGCAGATTTGCATAGTTTCAAATGATAAAGGTTTTAGACAAGCATTTTCAAATAATTGCAATTATATAGTTTTTGAATATTTAAGTGGTTTTTTGAAGCATTACAACCAATCTGAAGAGGAACTTGCAAGTATATCGGAGTTTATATCAGATAAAATTGATGACTGTGTTTTTGATGAAGTTATCAAGGAGTATTTATCAGATTTTGATATTGATAGAGGGTATTATGGAGAATGGAATTGTGATGGTGCCGAAATAGAAGCCATCAGCTGCGAGCTTTTGTATATTGAAGAAAATGATAAGAAGTACATAGCTAATATTTCCATCGATTTGGATCTGGCTATAGATATTACTTATCGTGATGAAGATACTTCCTACTATGATAAGGATGAAGATGCATACCTAATTGAGAATTTTATACATGCAATTGAAAAGCATCGTGTGACAATTAATATTGCGATGGTATGTGAAATTGAAAAGACAGAAGAAGAAATAACTTTAAAAGATTTTTATGTTGTCGAGGATAAGCGCCATAAATATATTAACCTAGATGAAAACACTCTGTTTGATAGTGAAGAAATCGAAAATACTTTACACGAAGAACCGGATTTAGAGTATTGCAGTGAGTGCGGCTCATTATTAGGTCGCACACAAAATGGTGCCTACTCAGATTATGATGGAAATCCCATCTGTTTAAATTGCGCTGTTTCTAATAGCAAGGGCGATATTTGTCCTATGTGTGGGCGAAAAGTTCCACATGAATATATGATGTCCGGATTTTGTAAAGATTGTGCACCCGAGGCAAACTGAAAATCAGCAGAATAAATTCCCAATATCAACAGATAACTTCGTGCCATCACATTTCATGTAAAACATCGAAATCGAGCATTCGACCTGGAATAGTGGGCGTATTTCCTTTAACGAGCAAAATGTAAAAAACAGTGTGAACGTATTTCCTTGTACGAGAAAAGTCAAAAATACACTTAAGACATTCAAACGGGCGCTTTTAGCCATCAAGTAGACGGAAACACATCTATCCTGACTTCTCAACCCTATATAGTGGACATGTTTCCTCGAACGCAAAAAACGTAAAAAGTGTAGAAAAAACTCCCAAGACATCAATCCTGGGAGTCCGTTCCATTCAGTAGACGGAAACACATCTATCCTGACTTCTCAACCCTATATAGTGGACATGTTTCCTCGAACGAAAAACTGTTAAAAATGTAGTAAAAAACTCCCAAGACATCAATCCTGAGGACCCGTTCCACGTGGAGACGGTGGTATTGTTAACGAGAGATAGCTAAGAATAGGTGGAGGTTAATCCATGCCGAGAGGAATAATAATTTTTGGTTCTGCCGGTTCGGGAAAGACTACACTTGGAAAGATGGTTGCCAAAGCGGTATCTTTTCCGTATTTCGATCTTGACGACTATATCTGGAGAAAAGATACTGCCGAACCATATACTGTTATGTATTCGCGTGAGGAGAAAGCTAATCGGCTTATGGAAGCTATCTCAAGTGATGAGCATTTTGTCATGGCTGGATCAATGGATAGTTTCCATGCTCCGTTTGATTCGCTATTTGAGCTTGCGGTCCATCTAATAGCTGATAAGGATATCCGCTTAGCTCGCGTCAAGCAGCGGGCATATGAGCAATTTGGCGATAGGATTCTTGAGGGAGGGGATCTCTTTCAAAATCATTTGCGTTTTCTGGATAATGTATCGTCCTATGATACTTATGGTTCACCAAATCTAAAAAAACATACGGAGTGGGCAAATACGTTTACGTGCAAGGTTCTTCAGCTGAATGGCGCATGCCAACTCGCGAAAAACTGTGACATCATTGTCAAGGTGTATCATTCGATAATGAATTCTGGAAAACAAGCAAATGAACGGGCATAGCTCAAAAATTGAAGACATTATTTTTGTAAAACTAGAAGTTTATGGGACTACCTATGGTTCGATTGACCAACTCTTTGTAAAATCAATCTAGTTCTAAAGAGCCACTTAGTAAATGTAAATAGATTAAGGAGTGGAATATGGTAAACCTAAAACATAAGCCAACTTTACTAGGGAATAAAGTAATACTTCGCCCCTTTGAGATTAGTGATATTGAGTACATGGAAGAATGCTTGAAAGATTTGGAAGTTATTAAACTTACAGGAAGCCCAATGGATTTTGATAAAGAATTAGTTATAAAGTGGTATAGTACAAGAAACGAGCAAGTAGATCGACTAGACCTTGCAATAATAGATAAAAGTAATAATATTGTTGTTGGAGAAGTAGTAATAAATGAATATGACGAAGTTCAGAATAGTATGAACTATAGAATCCTTATAGGCCCTATGGGAAGAAATCGCGGATTGGGAACAGAAGCCACAACTCTAATCCTTGATTATGTATTTTTAAATACAGATTTGAAGCAATTAACATTAAGCGTTTATGCCTTTAATCCAAGAGCACAAAGAGTATATGAGAAAACCGGATTTGTTTTAGATAGTATTGATGTGGCTGAGTTAGAGTTTGAAGGTGAAATGATTGATTCACTTAACATGATATTAACACGAGAGAATTGGGAATTTTCTCGCCAGATTCGTTACCCACACATTAAATAGATTCCAAATAATGATCACCTTAAGACCCCATAGCCGTTTTTCTATAACAACCAGCATTTTTGTGTTTTTGCATCAAATACCCATCTTACCACACGTTGAGACGGTGGTATGGATGTCAAGGGAGGAAAGATTGGTGTGAAATTGCCCATGATATAAGTGTTTTCGAGGTTGTGTGGTCGGTATTGTTTTTTTAGGATGATTGAATTAAATAGTTGTGAAATTGGCTAACCAACATGACCGCAATATATTCTAAACGGTTATTAGGCATGATGTTGCTCAGTAAATTAATTCGTATTAGTAGGGAGCCTAAGTAGGTCAGCAAATTTGAATATAGGTCAGCTTTAATTTCGAATAATGAATATGATGCGAGGTAGTAGGTATGGAAACAAATAGAAATATCGAAAAACCTATAAGACGTTCTGCTGCAAGGATGAAAATGGGGATTTTTTACTATGGAATATTGCGGAAAATTCTGTGGATTAAAATGAACGCTGTTTTTGCATCTCAGACATCATCTGCACTACTTCCGTTCTGTTTTTCTTCACATAAAACTCCGCTATTGAGACAATTGAAAGATGTTGATATGTGGATGCAATATAATAAAATTATCAATTTAAAAATTGCGGCAAAGAAAATAGACGGCATCATCATTCATCCGAACGAAGTGTTTAGTTATTGGAAATTGATAGGGAGGCCGACAAAGCGAAAAGGCTATGTTGATGGGATGGTACTTAATAACGGCACATTTTCCGCTGGAACAGGTGGAGGATTATGCCAATTATCCAATTTGATTTTTTGGATGACGATTCATACACCCCTGACGGTCATAGAGAGGCATCGACACGGGTATGATGTTTTCCCCGATTCTAATAGAACACAACCTTTTGGAAGTGGTGCTACCTGTTTTTACCCTTACGTCGATTTAATGATACGAAACGATACCGTAGATGATTATCAATTAAGTGTTTGTGTAGGAACAGATTATCTTGAAGGGGTTTGGCGATCGTCAGCCAAATGCGAGTACAGATATGAAATAGTTGAAAAAAATCACGTAATGAAAGGAGAGTATTGGGGCGGATATAGCAGACACAACGAGTTATATAAGCAGAAGATTGATATGGATGGTTGTCTGATTGAGGAAGAACTCATTGTCAAAAACTCTGCGATAATGATGTATTCTCCACTTTTGACAGAATGAACTTCTTAAATAAGGGTGTCATGTCACGGGGACGTGTCATGGGGACGGGGGTTTGACAACATAATAGAACGGTGATATTTTAAGTCCGAGGTGATGATCATGCCAAGACAAGCCAGGAAGAAAGGTGAAAGCGGGATATTTCACATAATGCTGAGGGGGATAAACCGTCAGGTTATCTTTGAGGACGAGGAGGATTCAAGCTTGTTTATGAAGACAATAAACATGTATAAGGCCGAATTTGATTGTCGGATAGATACCTATTGCTTAATGAAAAAACCATGTCCACCTGCTAATTAAAATAGACAACGATGAACTTCATAAGTATATGAGAAAAGTCGCTGCCAAGTATGTTTACTGGTATAATTGGAAATATGACAGGGTGTGTGGGTTATTTCAGGACCGTTACATGAATATATTAATCCGAGAACACAACAGGTTACCGACACCGATTTTGCGTTTAATATGTTGAGCAAAGAACAGTTTGTAAATTATATGAACGAAGAAAGCCAAGATAAGTGTCTGGAAATCCAGGAGATCGTAAGGGTTAATGACAGCGAGGCACAAGCGATAATTCGAGGAATCAGCATGTGCAATAATGTTGCTCAATTTCAGGCATTATCACGCGACACACGAAACACATTTCTTTCGGAGCTCAAAGCAAAGGGATTGTCTGTCAGGCAAATCGAAAGATTGACTGGGATCAACGGAGGTTAAGTACAGAAAGCATTATAAGTTGCCAAACCCCCGTCCCTGCGACACTCGTGAAATCTCAAAGAGGCTTTGTTGTGTCATCATAATCGTGACACAACAAAGCCTCTTTTTTTATCATTTTATGGATATATGTCAGAGCAATAAAACAGCAATATCGTTAAACATCACTTTTATGGCGTGTAATCTATTTTCGTATCAATAGTAATGGTGCTTGTTGCGCCGTCCCAACCAACACCTACATTAAACTTTTGCATCACATCTCTCAGTTTGAAATAATTATTGCCATTAATGTTGTAGGCTGTTAGCTGTACCTCTGTACCATCTATATAAATTTTAGAAGTGGAAAGCGTTGGTGTTTTTGCTTTGCCATCACCCGCTGCAAGCTCTCCGCCGGCAACTGTGTAGCTCTTGCCACGTATCAGATTAATCGCATTTTTTGTGCCATCCCAAGTAACTTCAAATTGCTTTTCACTGCTGGACAGTACCTTTGCCAAGTCACGGAGCTTAAAGTAGTTGTTGCTATTGATATTGTATGCATCAAAACTAATCTTAGTGCCATTGACTAAAACCTTTGAAGCGGTTGGTGTAGCTGTGAGAGATGGTGTCGGGCTTGCATTTGGGAGCATGATATTTTCTTTTACGTCAGGTGTGAAACCGATTTTGATCAGCGTCCCATCCGACTTCAGTATAATTGAAGTGCCTTCTTCAGTTGCTGCTGAGACAACGTCGTACATGAGCAAAGTCGGCAAAATACCATAATTCAAACGAAGCATTTGGCTTAACTCGCCTTCTGCATTATTTCCCCAACCCCAAAGGCTGCCGTCCTTCTTAATAGCGAGTGTTTGGAAACCGGGAGCGACAAATACAACATCGTCCATAATTTTGATAGGTTCTGATCGAAAATCTTTCTGGAAGCCCATGGAGTTATCACCTTTGACCGTAGTTTTTACCCCTACTTGACCCTTCGAATTATCTCCCCAGCCCCAAAGACTACCATCTTTTTTGATTACCATTATGGTTTCTTTTACTATGGAAGCGGAAGCAACATTGTCCATCAGTTTCATAGGCGTTGATATGTATCCGCATCCGGTACTATCATATTTTTCTAAGCCGAAGAACACTCTTCTGCCCATGCCCCAAAGACTGCCGTCCTTCTTAATGATTAACGTAAGTTTCCCCTCATCATCGGCATAAGCAGAAGCAACTCCATCCATCATTTTGAATGGTTCAACGTCGGTTACTTCCTCCTGATTGCCAAGGACGCCTTCCGAACTGGAACCCCAACCCCAAAGGCTGCCGTCTTTTAAAACAGCCAGCACGTAACCACTACCTACTGAAACCGAGGCGACATTATTGTCCATTATTTTTATAACTGTTCCATCAATATAGGATTGATCTGCTTTTCCTGCTAACTTTGAAGTGTTATTCATAGCCCAGCCCCAAAGACTACCATCCTTTTTAATTGCCAACGTGCCATATTTGCCATTGGAAGAGATTGCAATGACATCGCTCATTGATTTGCTCTTTAAAGGCTTTCCATAGAGATTCTTTGTACACCAAAGGTCACCATCTTTTGTCAGATAAGCCGCATCACTAAAGGTAGAGGATTCGTTTTTTTCATATATGGATAAGTTTACGGGTGGCGTTGTTTTAACCGGTGGTGTATACGGGCTTAATTTTACATACTGAGGAGCAAACTCAACCATAACATATTGCCGTAATTTGTCGAGCCCGATTAGTGATTTTGTTGTTGTGATATAATTATAGGAGCAATTCATCGACCTTAAAGAGGCTAACCCACTAAGGTCAAGGGTAGCCAGTCGGTTATAACTGCAGTTTAAAACGGTGAGTGCGGTACAGCCGCTAACATTGATTGCGGTTACTGCGTTATTCGTAACGTCCAATACCTTGAGCGATGTCAATCCACTCGCATTAATGGATGTCAGCTGGCTTTCCTTAAGACTAAACGTAACCAAGTTCTTCAGTCTGCTGATATCAAGAGCTCCCTTAACACCAAGTCCATACAAATTCATCTCAATGACTGTTTTTGGTTCGCTTTCACTCCAAACCACCCCGACGTTAATGATTGTACCAAAACTTTTTATCAACTCATCAATAACTGCTTTGTCATTGGGGTCGTATACCGTTGTATCAATGGTTACCACTTCAGGCACAACCGTTACCGTGCAAGTTGCTGTTTTGTTGCCGTCAAACGTTGTTACGGTGATTGTTGCCGTACCCAAAGAAACGGGTTCTATGTGACCATATTCGTCAACGGTAGCAATACTCTTGTCCGAGGATTTCCAAATGACTGCTTTATTGGTAGCAGTGCTTGGACTAAATATTGGAGTTGTGCGTTTATAGATTTCATTTATGCCAATGTTTAACGAAGATTTGTCTAGGCTTACAGAAGATAAAGCCACTCTATTTGGGTCAGCGACAACAGTATATTTGATATTATTCTCTTTTGCAAATAACAGGGCATAGCTATTATCAACCACCTGAAGCATAGTATTCTCACCAGCGAAAGGAGTGGAATAGTGATCAATTATTGTTACAGAACTTGGGATGCTTAAGGTTTTGAGTGAGTTACAGTAACGGAAAGCCGAGTCACCAATCCCTGTGACAGAGTTTGGTATATTCACCCTGCTAAGGGCACTGCATTCAGCGAAGGCCCATTCCCCAATGTATGTCACACCATTAGGTAGTGAAATACTTTCGAGCGACGTGCAATATTCAAATGCATAACTACCAATTCTTTCTAGGCTATCTGGTAACGAAACACTATTCAGTTTTCCGCACCCGGAAAACATACCAATGCTAAGAAAAGTAACACCATTTGATATGACAACGCTTTCTAGGTTTGAAAGTCCTGAAAAAGCTCCAGCATCAAAATCTTTTATGCTACCTGGTATTGTTATGCTTTTGATTTCGTCAGAATTTACAACAACCTCAGAGCCGATGTAAGTGATCGGATAACCATCTACTTTGCTCGGAATCACAAAGTTTGGTCCACTTCCCTTATACGAAGCTAGGAGGGCATTACCGTTTTCGTCCAGCCGATAACCGTATGTGTTTGTTCTATCGTAATATACTGAGCTTAGTTCCTGATACGCATACGCCTTGTTAGAAAATGTGAGGAGTATTGTAAATAGGATTGCTAAAGATAGAATAAAAGACAACGTTCTCTTAGATCTCATGTTTTTGCCTCTTTCTTTAATATGATTTGTATCGTACTTGCCAGCGCTTCCTAAAACCTTGCCTTTCAATCATTAATAGTCAATCACAACATTCATTCGCACTAACTCCTTTCTCGTTATTTTGAAAACTTGTGACATTATTTTACCAGAAAAAAATATAGAAACTCATTTTTGGTTTGAAATGTAAGATTTTTGGTTTGAAATGTAAGAAAACAAATAGAACAAAACGGGTTTTATGGTAAAGTAAAAGGACATTCGTGTAGGTAGCAGGAAGTAAAATGTTGAAGATCGCTTGTAGGGAAAAATTCCCAAGACATCTCTCCTGGGAGTCCGTTCCATGTGGAGAAGGTAGTATGGATGTCAAGGGTGGAGAAGTAGGCGTGAAGAAAAGGAATGGGAAGAGGTCTTTTCTAGGGTTGAGGAAGCAAGACACGACTGGTAATTTACGTGCAACAGAACGATTTAGATGTCGTTGCTCAACGAGTGGTCAGATTGGATATAAGGTAGCAATGAAAATATGCATATAATTCGAAAGAGGGGTATAGTTATGGTGCATTTGGTATACTGCGACGATAAGGAAAAGGTTCTGGAAAAGATTTTGGAGGGCTCTAAGACCATGATTATTAGAGCTGCGGCCGGAAGAAAGATTCCCCATAGCCGAGTTTTTGAAGGTGAAATCCTATACTTCATGAAGAAAGGCACCGGAAAAATAAAAGCAACGGGTGTAGTTAGAAAAGTACAGAATTTTGTGAAACTTACTGAAGAGCAAATAAATGCAGTGTTACAAGATAATCAAGGTAAGCTCAATTTATCAAAAAGACAACAAGATCATTGGCGTAAAAAGTGTATTTGCTTAGTTGAATTCACAGATGTGAAAGAAATAGAAACTCTCGATTTTGATCATCAAGGAAACATGGACGATTGGTTGATCATCGATAAAATCGAAGATGTTGTCGTAGGCACAAGCATACCCTACGACTATGAGAAATCAAGATTCTAAGCCTTAACCGTGAGGTATCTCTTGTTTTAACTTGTGTTCAAATGAGATGTTTGCAGCAGTTTTCTTTCTCACTGATTTATGGATAAGCAAAAATAGGCGGTGAAATGGATGGAGATTAGGCAATACAGCAAAGCAGATGAGAATTTACTTTTTGATTTGTTAATCGATGAGGGAGACGACTGGAGTGATTATCACGGAGCTGATGGTCGCAGTAGATATGTAAAAGCGCTTGAATCAAGCATCACATATATCGCTCATGATGAAAATCGGGTGTGTGGTTATGTACGATGTCGAGAAGACGATGGTTTCGGTGTTTATATCTATGATTTGCTCGTAAGAAAAACACATCGGGGAAAGCAAATTGGTAAAAACCTAATGGAACGGGTGTTCAAGGACTATCCAAATCAATCGATTTATGTGATGAGCGATGTCGACCCATATTATGAAAAACTTGGATATCGTAGAGAGGGATCCATATTTGAGGTTAAAGCAAAGTGAGCCAAGGTATTCTTAAGATAAAGACTATCAGCCGATTTGCCACAAACACGGTTGATTCACTTGAGACGATAAGCAGGCTGGCGGAGATGAACCGCAGGAGCAATATCGAGGTTTCTTTTGTGAAAACAAAACAGAAAGGATCTCACTACAGTTCGAAACGTGATATCAACAATAAGTGAATCCAAAAAACTCAAACTTGTATAGGATGTGATGAAAAAGATGAGAAAGGCCGTGTTGTACATTGCCATGAGTTTAGACGGATATATCGCAGTACGGAGGTGTGGATTGGCTTGTTGGGGATGGCACCGATGAAACCAATCCGGGAACCTATGAAGAATTCATCCAATCAATCGATACTGTGATTATGGGTTATACCACCTACCATCAGATCGTTACTGAATTATCTCCTGACAAGTGGGTCTACCCTGGAAAGAGAAGTTATGTTATTACACATAAAAAACTGGTTTCATCTGATGAAATCGAATTTATTGATTCAGATATGGAGGCTTTCATCACAAATCTAAAATCCGAAGAAGGTAAGGATATTTGGATTTGTGGAGGTGCTTCTATCATTAATCAGTTGGTTGCGTTGACCGTTATTGTATAACAGTTATTCCGACGTTATTGGGGCACGGAGTACGTTTGTTTTCAAACCATGAAATAGGATTACCATTAAAACTAATATCAACACATAGCTACAATGGAATGACTGATTTGGTGTATGAACGGAGGTTATGAGAGCGGGTACGAATATGATAATCGCATATGGAAAGCAATCAACTTAGAAGATGTAAGAAAAAAATACTACAATGATGAAATATAGCATAGTATCATCCATTCCTTTAAGCTCATTTTGTGGTGAAAAGAGCAATTTACATAATGCAAGAAAAGAAATGAACTAATATATTGAATGAAGTGTACTAAGTAATTTTGAATTCGTAGGTGCGTTAGTAACGGAAAAACCCAATGTAAACATAGAATATTTTGACACAAAACTTGTTTATGTGAGATTAAAAGGAATTATTACTTAATTCAAAAATAGAACCACCTTACCTTATTGTGGGGCATTCACTTGGGGGGCGTTGCACATTTATTTGCCTTGACCTACCCTGAAGATATTTGCAGCAGTCTTCTTTCTCGCAAGAATAGCACCTTCATAATCTAGTAATGATTTAGTGCCTCCTTACCACGCAGAAATGTGGTAAGGAGACACTTCATGGTGTTGGTCCTAAAGCAGTTCATATTATTAAAAGTTGTTAGGCAAGGAAGATTTAACCCTAGAAATATTAGGTAGAAACAGTATGATACTAAGCTGTTTAGGAGGGTACGTCCATGTTATTTATGATGATTGTCAAAGCTTCAAGTAATTCGGAAGGCTTAAATCTACCCATGCCGCACCTAGAAGCTCTCATGGATCAATATAATCAAGATTTAATGAATGCTGGTGTACGGGTCATGGCAAAAGGGCTTCATCCCAGTTCTGAAGGGATTCGTTTCTCGCATGTTAAATCGGGTGAAGAGCCTTTGGTGACATATGGTCCATTTGAGCCAATAAAGGATGTTGTTGCAGGTTTTTTCTTGATTGATGTTATGAGCAAGGATGAAGCCATTGAGTGGGCTCGAAAAGTTCCCGACCCCATGGGCAACGGGGAAGGGCAAATCGAGTTAAGACAAGTATGGGAATAATGGGATAGATGAAAGGAACCAACATGGATATTCAAGCAACATTTGAGAAATGGTGAAAATACTTCGAATTACTCCGATATGGGATATCAAGTTAGAAACGGTGACAGACCCAAGTTGGCGCAAAACAGGAGATATTAAGATCGATCCGGATGATCGTAAGGCCATTCTTCTGCTGAACACCATTAATCCAAAACAAGAAAACCTCGAGGAGGTCATCGTCCACGAACTTCTTCATATTAAGCTGTACCCTTTAGACCAAGTCTGCTATTCCCTCATAACGAGCAACTTTGAAGAGCTTACCAAATGCTTTTTACTTGCCTTTGGTGAGAACAAGCAGTTTTCATATGGAAGATGTGCGGGAATGAAGAGTTATAATGAATTGTTCGATGGGCTAAAACCCTTAGAGTAAGCTGTCTCTAAACCGACAATTTTGAAAAAAGATGGGGTGAGGGTAACATGAACGAGTTTTATAACCAAGTTTATCGTATTGTGGAACAAGTTCCCTTTGGTAGAGTTGCCTCCTATGGTCAAATTGCACACATGCTGGGAAAACCTCACGGATCTAGAGAGGTCGGAAGAGCCATGCGGTGTTGTCCAGAGGGCTTACCCTGGCATAGGGTGGTCATGAAGGATGGAACCATTGCCAGTAGAGTGAGCGCCGATATACAGCGAACCTTACTTGAAGTAGAGGGAGTCGTTTTCTTGGCAGATGGTCGTGTAAACATGGACAAATGCGCGTGGGTCGATGGAACAAAGTAGACTAAAAAGGCAAAACAAGGAGAATAACAGTGGAAGACAATGATAAATCTGTTTTAAAGCCGCAGCCAAGTTGTTGAGCACAGGAGACGGCTGCAGGTCTGCAACCAAATGAGGGGAATACGGAGCATTGCCAAATCTGTGGGCAAGCATTGGACTACTTTAGTATAGGTAGAGAAATGACTTGCCAGATTTGCCATAAAGTTGAACTAGGTAACATTTGCTGTTCGCAGGGGCATTATATTTGTGACGATTGTCACGGCAAAGATCTATTTGAGTTTCTTGTTAGAGAAATCGAAACAGCCTCGGAACTAAATCCTTTTGCCATTGCCGAACGACTGATGCAATATAGCCAAGTGCCGATGTTAGGGTGCGAAAACGCATGGATTTCTGCCGGGGCATTACTCGCTTCATTGAGGAACGAGGGCACCCTTCAGATAACCAACCAGCAAATTCTCGAAGCCTTACAGAGGACGAAAAAGCAAGCCTTGGGCGGGTATTGTGGATTAACAGGTGTTTGTGGAGTAGCACCAGCCATAGGGGCTTGTTTTAGTGTGATTCTCGGAGCGGCTTGCCCCAAAGATGAGGAAACAGCAATAACGATGAGGGTTGTCGGTAAGGTTGTTAACGCCATAGCCGATATAACAGGCCCCTGTTGCTGCAAAGCGTTTGTTAGGGCAGGTCTTGCTGTAGCGGTAACCTCTTTAAGAGAATATTTTGACATATCGCTTGGAGCTTATGAGCCAAGTCCCTGTGAATACAGCACACGCCATCCTCATGGATGTCGTCTAAACAAATGTCCCTACATGACAAAATAGTTAATTGATGAGATAAGACACACAATACACGAAACACATTTCTGGCGGAACTCAAAGGAAAGGGGCTGTCCGTCAGGCAAATTAAAAGACTGACTGGGATCAACAGAGGGCTAGTACAGAAAGTATAATCAGTTGCCAAACCCCCGTCCCCTTGACACCTGGTAGTACTATAAAGTGATAAACAAACAAGTGACTATGTGACCTGCCTATGGGCAGGTAGGAGGTGATGTAGATGAGTAAAATCTCCATTCGTTTTTTTGAGGATAAAGAAGTTCGTGCTGTTTGGGACGATAAGAAATCCAAGTGGTGGTTCTCTGCGCTTGATATCATCGGTGTTTTGCGTGGCGAGGACGACTACACAAAAAACAGAAATTATTGGAAATACTTAAAGGCGAAACTTAAAAAAGATAACAACGAGTTGGTTAGTGTCACTACCCAACTGAAACTAACAGCTGCTGATGGGAAAAAATATCTAACTGATACATTCGATTATGATGGCATCATAGAACTTGCGAAAAATTTTCCAAGTAAACAGGCAAATCGTTTTATCGAATGGCTCACTTACAGCGATGAAACGATTGACGGGAAGAGCAAATCAAAGGCATATGCTCTTTTCGACAGTTCATTGCTTAATACTTTAGAAATCGGTACTATCAAAGGTTTGCAGCAGATTCACGGCTATTTGTTCGGTGGGCTTTATGATTTTGCAGGGCAAATAAGAACCCTTAATATTGCAAAGGGTGGCTTCCAATTTGCTATGGTGCGTTTTTTGCCAGAAACGTTGGAAAAAATTGAAAAAATGCCCGAAGGCACCTTTGATGAAATTGCAGATAAGTATATTGAGATGAATGTAGCCCACCCTTTTATGGAGGGTAACGGCAGAAGTATGCGCATTTGGCTTGACCTGATTCTGAAGAAGAATCTGAAATTATGTGTGGACTGGAGCAAAATTAACAAAAAAGCTTATCTCACAGCGATGGAAAAGAGTGTTTTGGACTCCACACAAATAAAAGCGCTTTTACAGTCTTCCCTGACGGAAAAGATAAACGATCGTGAAATGTTTATGAAAGGCGTAGATTATTCCTACTATTACGAGCAGGAGAATGAAATTACTGAAGGAGAAAACTGAATGCGGCAGAGGGATATCGTCCGACACATTCAAGTCAACCAATAGATATCGATCAATTCAATAACGGTCGATGTCAATCTTCTGGATACCTATGCAATAAATGTGTAATTGGGAACATGTCATTCACTTGGTTCGAGTAATGGATGAGTATGAGGGTGAGCTGCCATTTCTACTGGAAGCAAGTGGCCAAACACCACCTGAAGATGTTGGCGGGGTAGACGCTTTTGTAAGGTTTAGAGAGATCATGCTAAATCCTAAAGATCCTGAATACGCAGAAATGGAAGAATGGTCAGGATACTGGACGCCAGAGCTAAGGGAATGGTACAGGAAACCAAGGGTCCTTCATTTATGAGTTGACGAAAATTTCTGAAGACAAAGATTATCGAAATTAAGGAGAAAATAATGGCAGAAAAATTTCTGACACTGATGGCAGATTTCGACAACGATACACAGCAGCGCATGTCTGGATGGTATAACGCCTTGAAAGAAGCGGGATTCACCGGAACACAGACACCAGGGCTCCCTTTCCATATCAGCATGGCGATGTTTCCTCTCGATAAAGAGATGGAGGCTATTGAGTTGATGCGAAAAGCCGCAGCAGGATTTTCGTGGTTACCGGTGCACATCAGCCATATTGGTATGTTTGCCGGGGGTAAGGTTCTTTTCGGTGCACCAGAAATGAATGCTAAGCTGATTTCGCTCCACGATGCTTGCGAAATGGACACAAATCAGAAGAACCCGTGGACACCTCATGTAACTGTACTGATCGACGAGCCTGAAACGGTTTATGCGGCATTGTCTGTGTTTGTGAAGTCCTTTTATCCGTTCGTCGGAAAAATCACTAGACTGCACCTATGTGCTTTCTGGCCAAAGCGAGAGATTGCAACCGCTGAATTGACTGGAATTTAGTAAACATAAGGAGAGAATACATATGGAGACGAAAGCACTTGTTATCATAGATATTCAGAACGACATCACGAAACACTACAAGGATATTATTGATAATATTAACACCGCCATAGATTGGGCTGTGAGTAATGGAATGCACGTCGTATACATCAAGCACAACAATCTCTCCTCAGGTACACGCACCTTCAAGCCGAACACCAAAGGCGAAGAGCTTGTTCCCGAGATGAAGATCGTATCGGAAAACATTTTCTTGAAAACCAAGGGCAACGCTCTGACAAGTGAAGAGTTTGCTGCATATATCGAGGCAAACGGCATAAACGAGTTTTATATTGCCGGTGCCGACGCCACCGCCTGCGTGAAATCCACCTGCTTCAACATGACCAAGGCTGGCTACACCGTACGTGTCATTTCCGACTGTGTCACCAGCTATGACCTGAAAAAGATGGGCGAAATGCTCAGCTATTATGCGGACAAGGGCTGTGAAGTCAAAGCGCTCTCTGCATTCTTTTAACAAAAGAAATCAGGCACCCTACGATCTTCATTTTCGTAGAGTGCCTTGCGTTTTACTAATAGCCCCCGATATTCTTCTTTCGCCAAACTGTGACAACAGCAATTAGAATTGCAACAAAAAGCATATATGGAATCTTATTTGCATTTCGCATTTTTTCTGCGCGTTCGAGATCGCGCCAGTCTAGAATGGTTGAGTCCGATGTCATACTATCTTTAAGTTTGATTCGTGCTCTTTTGCAAACGTTTAAATCATAAGCTGAGCTAGCAGCAAAGGCCAGATATACTCCAGAGACTAAAGAATCTACTCTTAAAACAACGCTAAAGGAAGCTAGTATTGCTAGCATCGCACCCCAAACAAAGATAAATTTAAGTGTTTCCTCATTCGGGTTCAGGTTTGAAATCGATTCTTTATTGTATGCTTTGATCCAGTCATCTGACTCAGCAATTTCGGCCGTCAAGAAATGAAACCATCTTGTTGAGAACAGGTTCCAAAGCTTTAGTGAATCAAGTGGTTCCCAACTCCGATTTCTTATATCCATCAGTTCGTTTTCCCCGAGAGAATGACTGTTAATCAGAATCCTGTGGGTCAGTTTTTTTGGATCTGATTTGAAAAAGACAAAGGTGTTGGTACGGGAGTTTATTTTTTCTAGGATGTAACCGGACAACGACATGTGCTCCAAATAATGCTCCATTTCCTTTACGTAATAAATGATAAAAGGAAACCCTTGAGCCAATTTTTGATTGCTCATAGAATAACCCCCATTTTTATAAAAAAATAAACATAAAAAAAACTACTATTATTCTATCATTAACCTATTTCAGTGTCAATATGCTATTGATTTATCTCACAATTAATAGGTAAGCCCATATCTCTGTTCGCAAAAAAAACACATCGAGATTATACATGTAAATATTGGGGGTTTTCATACCGCTTATATGAAGAATAACAAACCACTCCCACTTTCCTGCAGAAAATTAGCACGAAAGCGGAGGTGGTTTTGTAAATCCAGAAGTGAGGGATAAGGGTTCACTTTTCTTAGACCATTATAGGGTTTAGGTAAGAATTAAGTGTGAAGTCAGTCAGTTGTTTCTTTAATGTAAATTTCGCTTTGGGAGCGCCGCGGGTGGCTTTTTCAACGGAATATTCAATTAGAGAAGAGAAAGTCAAATTGATTGAAATCAGTAATGATCATGGCTTTAGAGAAATCGTGCGAGTCTCGACAGAAACCACCTGGAAATATAGATGCAGTTTTGCTAATAGGTGAAATTCGAGAAGGAATCTTTACCTCTGGCTCAACAAAGGACAATCATGCTGCCGACTATAGAAATATTTTTATTATTATAATAGGAATTTAAACGATTGATAGCGAATGACGATTAAATGAATTATGCATCGCAGGGAGGTAATTTCTGTTTTTGATTTAAGAGTTAGGATTTTTTAATCAGTGAACATTTTATAAACCAGTTTTGCTTAACAATAGAGCTGAAATTTTAAAGAATCATAGGGGGTTAGTATGAAGAAATTATCTATAAGCTTGTTCGTTATTTGCTTGACCCTGTTGATGGTAGGTTGTTCCGGAATCTCTGTTCCTCCAACCAATTGGAATGAAATCGAGATAAAGGATTTCTCATGGCAGCCATTTGAATGGAGAGATAGTATGTTAGGAGAAACCTACTATGATAAGGCTGCAATCTTCGTGCCTATTCAGTTAGAACAATCAGATCGAGAGTTCTGGTTGCAACTTGACACAGCCGCTCCTTCGCTATTTTTCGGAAGTACAATCGATAGTCTTGAACTTTACGGCAATACATTTAGTAAAAATGCTAAAAATGATGCGATAATTTTTAATGGCAAGATTGCTGGCTATGATACTAAGAATGCAATCTTTGCCACAATGAAAAATTACGGGCAAACTGTGACGGACGAGGATGAGGACGTTCGTATTGGTTCCTTAGGTATGGATTTTTTTAAGGATAGAATCTTAGTATTGGATTTCCCCAACAACAGATTAGCAATTGCTAATTCCGCCTCTCAATTGCCTGCTGAAATAGTAGAGAAAGTAACTTTCAGCAAATCAGAAATGGTTCGGAATTATTTCGTTGTTAATATGATGTTTGGTGAGACTCCTCTGAAAATAGCTTATGACACAGGTTCAAGCATCTTTCCGCTACATGTTAATCAGGATTTATGGCAACAGTTCACTGGCAGAGAGGGAAAAGAAACTGATAACATTTTTATAGAAGCTCCAGCTTGGGGTAACTACATTACAGTGATTGGGGCACCATCAAAAGAGGAAATGATCATTTCTGACTTTGAATTGGGCAAACCGATGATATATTATAGCGAAAAGACCCCTGATCGTTACAAGGGTTCAGGACTTGATGGACTCATGGGTAACGCCCCGTTCTTTGATGACTATATTGTAATTCTTGACGGAATTGAGCAACGGTTCGGGCTAGTAAAGGTGCATTAATATCTTAGTTATAAAACAAATATTGTCGTAGGAGTACAAAGTTGCGAAATATTTGCGTAGTTTTTTAATCAGGGAAATCAGCAAGTGCAACAATGCAGCTCAATTTCAGGCGTTACCAGCGACACACGAAACACATTTTTGGTAGAACTCAAAGCAAAGGGGGTGTCCGTCAGGCAAATCGAAAGACTGACTGGGATCAACAGAGGGTTAGTACAGAAGGTATAATCGGTTGCCAAACCCCCGTCCCCTTGACACCTGACACCCATTCAGACAAGGGCTGTGAAGTCAAAGCGCTCTCTGCATTCTTTTAACAAAAGAAATTAGGCACCCTACGAATTTCATTTTCGTAGAGTGCCTTGCTTATTGCATGCCAATAAATAAGAGTGTAAAATATAGGTAGTTAGCGTTAGAATTAAACGAACCAAAGAGGACAACATAATAAAGGGGAGTTGAGAAAGACATTCATGGAAATCATATATCATAATTTAGAGAAAACGGAAGAGACAGATTATATAAGGTTTCAGTTGGAGTGGAAGTTCAACGGGTCCAACATTCCCATTGTATTTGAGAGAATTAATCTAATCTTGAAAGATGATTCAGGAAAAGTGTGTGGAGGACTGTTGGCAAATCATTATTGGAACTGTGTTTTTATTGATATTTTGTGGCTCGAAGAAGCTTCTAGAAAACAAGGTTTTGGAAAGAAGCTAATGCTCGAGTTAGAGCGTATTGCAAAAGAAAAAGGTGTGACTTTGATTCACCTTGATACTCATGAATTTCAAGCACCCAAGTTTTATGAAAAACTTGGCTATGAGGTATTTGGTGTATTAGAGGACGCTCCGTTGGGTTATAAGAGATTTTATATGAAAAAAGAACTGTAATCGTCTGCAGTGTTGCTCTACCCGATAACAAGTCAAAGTTCAAGAAGTATGAGTTTGAAGTGTAAACTCGGTTGGGTCAGTCTTTGGTTTACCGTCAGAATAGACTGAGGAGGAAGTATATGAAAAAGAGATTTCAAAGGATACTAATTGGGCTCCTATTGCTTATAATACTGTTGCTTGGAGCTTTTTATATTTATGCATCAGATTTTTACAGAGCGGATGAAGTGGCAATTGCGGTCATGCAAAGTGAGGCAATAACATTGGTCGAAGACAACTTCATTGTGTTATCTCCAAACTTCCTTGGGGATACTGCAATAATTTTTTATCCGGGAGCAAAGGTGGAGTATATTTCTTATTTGCCATTGATGGAGAAAATCAAGCAGAGCTCTAATGTGACTTGCATTCTCGTAAAAATGCCCTTCAATATGGCTATTTTTGATTCGAATGCCGCGTATTAAAATTATCAGCCGCTTTCCTGATATTGAAAATTGGTATATAGCAGGTCACTCCATGGGTGGAGCAATGGCAAGCGACTATGCATCAAAGAACCAGGACAAAATAAGGGGTCTACTATTATTCGGTGCATATATTTATGGAAATTACCCTGATGAAAACGCTTTAACGGTATACGGTTCGTTCAATACGAGCGTAGAAGAGAAAATCAATTATACTGAAAATATTGTTGTTATAGAAGGTGGAAATCATGCCCAGTTTGGTAATTACGGTAAGCAAAAAGGTGATCCTGACGCAACGATTTCAAGTGAAAAACAGCAGAACATCGCCGTCGCAGCTGTTCATCAATTTCTTGAGCAAAGAAAATAGTATTTTTGATTTGCCTTGAGTAGGCTAGCAGACTTATTAGCTATTAATCGAAGAAGCATCTAGTGATTCAACAATAGGGGAATCTCTTGACAAAGCCACCTTTATATAGTAACATAATAATACAACCGATTAGCGAAAACGACAGTTTAATAAGCAAAAGGAGGCTTTATCATGGCTGATAGAAAAGAAACATTGCACGATGAAAAAATGAATCAAGAATCTGCTTCAAAAAAGGTAGAGACTAAAAAAGAGTACCCGGCGGCTGGGTTGGAAGATGTTGTTTTCAATACTGCAGCAACCGAGGACGAACTATTGGTGAATATAGGAAGTATTCGAGCGGTTCGAAAAGAAGTGGTAGAAAACGCAAAAGCAAATCCTGAAGATCCCATCAAGGATGACGCAAAAGAGCCAACTTCAAAAAAGGTAGAGACTAAAAAAGAGTACCCGGCAGCTGCGCTGGAAGATGTTATTTTCAACACTGCAGCAACAGAGGGCGAACTATTGGTGAATACAGAAAGTATTCGAGCAGTTCAAAAAGAAGTGGTTGAAAACGTAAAAGCAAATCCTGAAGATTCCGCCATGGACGACGTGAAAAATTCAACTTCAAAGAAGGTAGAGACTAAGAAAGAGTTCCCAGCGGCTGGGTTGGAAGATGTAATTTTTAACACTGCAGCAACCGAGGGCGAACTATTAGTGAATACAGAAAGTATTCGAGCAGTACGAAAAGAAGTGGTTGAAAACGTAAAAACAAATCCTGTTGATGTCAACGAAACTAAAAAGAAGGGTTAGCAAATTTATTGGTTTATATAATTGGCCTGTCTCAAAGAGAACACTCAATGAGGCAGGTCAATCTATGTTTCAAAATAGCACGAATTGGAGGAACATTCACAGTGAACATTGAATTTCTTTCTAATCGACGAAATAACGAAAGGAACCAACATGGATATCAATGCAACTTTTGACAAATGGTGTACAATACTTCGAATTACCCCGGTATGGGATATTAAGTTAGAAACGGTGACGGACCCCACCTGGCGCAAAACCGGGGATATTAAAATTGATCCGGATGATCGAAAAGCAATACTTATGCTAAATACGATTAACCCGAAGCAGGAAAACCTCGAGGAAGTCATTGTTCACGAGCTCTTACATATCAAACTATACCCTTTAGACCAAGTATGCGAATCACTTATCACTAGCAATTTTGAAGAAAAATCGAAGAGCTATGAATTTGCTTATACGCAGTTTTTTACAAATCTAGAAGTGACAGTGGAAGAGCTAACGAAATGCTTTTTACTTGCTTTTGGTGAAAATAAACAGTTCTCATATGGAAGATGTGCTGGAATGAAGAGTTATAATGAGTTGTTCGATGGGCTAAAACCTATTGAATAATGAAATTTTCCGAACCGCAAAGCAAAGGATTGAGTTAAAATGAAACGAATTTTAGTTACTTTACCGGTGAAAGATTTTCACAAGAATCGCTTGGAACATAATATCACAAATTGTGAGTTTCTCTATGTCCCTGTTTCGGAAGTGACAGCGTCTATGGTGCAAAATTCAGAGATTATTATAGGGAATGTACCGGCTTCTTATATCAAAGCCTCCAGCAAGTTGGAGCTGCTCCAACTCAACACAGCTGGGGCCGATGCTTATATTCTACCCGGGATCCTCGCGTCCAACACCATTCTCACCAATGCCACAGGCGCTTATGGGAAAGCGGTAGCGGAACATATGTTTGCTATGATGCTGTCTTTGCAGAAAAAGTTACATCTCTATAGAGATGACCGAGCTAACGGAGATTGGAATGATTATGGAACTGTAACCTCGATTACCGATGCCACAATAACGATTGTTGGTTTAGGAGATATTGGGTTAACTTTTGCCAGGCTGGCCAAAGCACTTGGTGCAGCGTATGTTATCGGTTTGAAAAGCCGGAAAAGCGATTGTCCAAAAGAAGTGGATGAATTGCATTTAATGAACGACTTCTATGAAGTTGTTGCGAAATCCGATGTTGTTGTATCGTTTCTTCCTAAAACTCCTGCAACATACCGGTTATTTAATGCGGAGTTTTTCTCCCAAATGAAGAGAACCGCGATCTTTCTAAACGGAGGACGGGGTACTTCTGTTGACCAAGAGGCTTTATTATGGGCCATACAGAACCAAGAGATTGCTGCCGCCGGGCTCGATGTTACTGACCCCGAACCGCTTCCCCGTGAGCATCCGTTGTGGAAAGAAAGAAATATCATGATAACTCCTCATGTGGCAGGGTATTACCACTTGTCAGCGACTTTGGACAAAATTGTGGAAATTTCGGCAACAAATCTTGAAAACTACTTGACCTCAAAGCCACTTCAAAATATCGTAGATTTTGAAACTGGTTATCGAAAATAGAGTTGTTTCTTCAACATGAGCCTAAGCATAGTATGAAGATATACAGCAAGGCATTATCTTGAAACATGCAAAGAAACAGAGGAAAACCTGAGGATTTAACGAAGTACTTATCAGATTACTGTAAAAGGATGTGATTATGATGAAGTTAAAAGTTTTAGTACCACTAGATGGTTCGGAAAGAAGTTTGCATTCAATTGATTGGCTGAAAAATTTCTTAACAAAAGAAGAGGCAGAAGTTACCTTGCTCAATGTAGTGGAGTTGGCTTCCTATGTTCCTCAAATTTCCTCGCTTGAAGAAAGTGTAATATATGATTTTGGCGAACTGTATCAAATTTCCAAGAAACGAAGCAGCGATGCTTTAGAGGATGGTAAAAAACTACTAGAAGGCTATTCGGTAGAAAAGCTCTCATTAGAAGGGCAAAGCGGGGACGTGATTCTTGAAACAGCCAAAGATGGTGGATTTGATATGATCATTATGACGAAATCAAGCGTTATGGGCTTATCTCGAATGATTGGGTCTGTTACGACGAAAGTTGTTCGAGATTCAGAAGTTGCAGTTGTCGTTGTTCCAGAATAAGTTTTGAAATTTTTGTAAACTGAGTTGCATAGATAGCAGGACGTGTAAGCACTGCTATCTTTTTGTATTGTGTGTCAGAATAAAAGGAAATATGGCACAAAAATTGAATTTCAACTTGATAGAGTGCGATTACTGATTGTTATTCGAAGCTTTCGAGGTAAAGGTAGAAGTTGCTATGAACGATGAAATTCAGTAAATCAATGGAGTAATCAAAGAGATCGAATTTAAGGAGGACTTGAACATGGTTGTTGTTGATGTCACCAATGAGAATGTCTCATTAGCAGGAGAAGTACATTCTTTATCGTGGAAGAAATCACATGAAGCTTTTTGCAGTCGGGAGTTTATTGATAGGCACACCCCTGAAAAACAAACAGACTATTTGCGTAAAAAAATGAGCAAAGGAAGCAAAATTTATATGCTTATAGACGAAGAGTTGCCGGTGGCAATTATCTCGATTACGGGGTCACTCATTGAAGACTTGTATGTTCGCCCAGATTGCCAGCAAAAAGGATACGGAACCGCACTTTTAAATTCATCTTTATCAAAATGTTGTGCTACACCAGTGCTCTGGATTCTTGAGAACAATTTTTCAGCACAGCGATTCTACGAAAAAAGCGGCTTCCTTCTAACTGGGAAACGCAAAAATGTCACCTCGGGCTTAGATGAATTGGAGATGACTTTTCAAAGGAATATCTAAAAATAGATTGGAGGTAAACATGAAAGATCGCTACCTTGGGTTGGATTTTCTCAGAGGGCTCGGAATTTTCTTCGTTGTCACGCTTCATTCAGCATTCTACTATTTCGGGGGACTTTACGAACTCGATCTTAATAACCCGCCCCCAATCGTTACAGTCATCGGATTACTCCTGATGTTTGCCGGTATGTTTGCTATTATCAGCGGCATGGTCCATTACATCCAGATGCTAAGGCGTGAAAGCAATGCTCCTGGTGGGCTCAGCCCAAGCAAGATAGCGCAACAGTTCATAGTTCGCGGAGCTGTTATTTTAGGTATCGCATATGTGTATTTTATCGTGACCGGTCCCGGTGTAGTGGATATGGCAGCCAAAACCATGGACAACAGCATCTTAGTCGAACTGATACAGAGCGGGAGATTCATGGGTGTGAGTTTTCAGAGAATATTTTATATCGACAGCCTTGTTATGCTGGGCTCAAATACGATCCTACTCGGTCTTTTCAGCGCATTGCTGCTGAAAACTTTTAAAAGCACAGGTAATCCGTGGTTCCGGAGAGGTTATTTTATTGCTGGAATCATATCTGTCGCACTATCTCTCTTGCGTATCCCGCTTTATAGAATACTCATGGAAGCGTTGGAAAAGGAGAATTATAGAGTCTTCTTTTCGTTGAACTGGCTCGTGAACAATAACAATCCAATCCTTCCATATATTGCTTTTGGCTTTTTCGGTATGTGGATGGGTGCTGCGCTGATCTCACTGGGTTGGACAAAAATGAAAAACCAAGTGTTGGTGATTTCAATTATTCTCTTTGTCTCTGGTGTTGCATTGTATGTCGTTCTGCCTGACACGATGCTCGAACGCAGCATCGATATGAAGTGGTATAGCATCATGCTAGCGCAACTTGGACTATTCATGCTGATGGTGCTCGGAGCGTTGAGGTTGTTTGACTTCGGCAAACGCGAAGATACGAGCAGAAAATCTCCATTTCGCTTCATAGTCCGGTTCATAACGCGGTTTGGAGTCGCTGGACTGACAGTTTTTTTCCTAGAAAGCATCGTAAGCGCATTGGTTTTTAGGGTGCTTAGGCTTATAGTACCCGGCATTTCCCTTGACATAACACAAGCGCTTTTATATGGATTCTGCCTGAGCATTGCCTGGGGTATCTTCTTGATTTTCTGGGAAAGGTCCGGCTACAAATTTGGACTTGAGTATTTTTACGGCAAAATCGTCTCTTCTTCATCTGGGAATAGTTCGAAGTTGGATAAATTGCAGCAGAGTAGGCAAGATATGAGACAAGTCAGCAGGTAGGGAAGGAGATAAAATGGATTTTTTAAGAGGGTTAAGGGACTACCGGCTTCTGAACAGAAATCTCTACAGACTGAATGAAGCCGAAGTCAAAATGATGCAGGAGAAGTTGCTTTTTGAAGCAGTAAATCACGCACTTGAGCACAGCGGTTTTTACCGCAGTTCCGGCGTGCTAAGCGTGACTAGCATGGAGGATTTTTACCGATTACCTGTCATCAACAAGAAAATCATGATGGATAATTTTAACGATATCAACACCTGCGGATTGGACTTTGATGAGGTAAAAGAGTTTGCGGTTCAAAAAGAGCTAGCCAAGGATTATACAGGGTATTATAAGGACGAATTTGTGATTGGACTTTCAAGCGGTACCAGCGGTAACAAGGGGATTTATGTAACTCCAAAAAGCCTGACGCAGAGACTGCCCTTTGTGTTTCTTGCAAGGGGAGGAATACCACTGAAGATGCTCCCCTTCAATATCCTTTTTCTGCTGAGAGTTTTCAGCCAGGGATTCGCGGACATTAGAGCACCATTTATAAATCTGACCTATAAAAGCACGATGACGGATTTGAATGAGCTCGTTGCACTGATCAACAGGGAAAAGATCAATATCATTATGGCTCCACCCAGTATGTTGAGAATCCTAATGATGCATGCTGATGATATCAAAGTCAAAATCAAATTAGTCATATCATATGCAGAAGTTCTAGAAGAGGAAGACAAAAAGAAGATTGCAAAGGTATTTAGAACAAGGGTCCACGAAATTTACCAAGCTAGTGAAGGGCAGATTGGTAGCACATGCAGGTGCGGGAATCTTCATATCAATGAAGATCTGGTTTTTGTTGAGCTTTATGATGAGAATGACAAGCCAGTCGTCACTCCAGGTGTCGTTGCCAGGAGGATGATCCTGACAAATCTTGTAAACCGTGCACAGCCACTCATCCGTTACGAAATGAATGATGTAATCGTACTTGGTGAAAAGTGCCCTTGCGGAAGCTCGTTTCGGGTCATCGCCAAAGTGATCGGCCGGAACGATGATCTACTGGTTTTTCAGGATTCGAAGGGACAGAAAGTCCATGTTTTTCCGGACTTGTTTGCAAGGTGGATCATCACTGGGTATGACAGAATCCGTGAATTCAAGGTGACGCAACACTCAGATAGTACTCTTTCAATTATGATCGATATACCCGAAGTTAGTGCGGGTTTAGCGGAAGCAGACCAGACAGCCCAGGCTCTGGCGGATACCGTCTCGGAGCGGCTCAGAGAATTCAATATCGACAGCCGCCCGACAGTGACAGTCGGAGCTATCGCTCTACCCGAAAACAAGTCAAAGTACAAGAGGTTTGAGCGTGTCAGGTGTCATGGGGACGGGGGTTTGACAATATAAGAGAACTGTGATACTTTATGTTAGAGGTGATGATCATGCCAAGGCAAGCCAGGAAGAAAGGTGAAAGCGGAATATATCACATTATGCTGAGGGGGATAAACCGGCAGGTTATCTTTGAGGATGAGGACGACCTAAACGTATTTTTGAAGACCATAAGGATGTATAAGACCGAATTTGATTGTCAGATATATGCCTATTGCTTAATGAAAAATCATGTTCACCTGCTCATTAAAATAGATAACGAGGAACTACATAAGTATATGAGAAAAGTCGCTGCTAAGTATGTTTACTGGTATAATTGGAAATATGACAGGGTGGGTGGATTATTTCAGGACCGTTACAAAAGCGAGCCAGTGGAGGATGATGGTTATTTTCTGGCTGTGCTTCGATATATCCACCAAAATCCGGTCAAAGCTGGAATCTGCGGGAGTGTTGCTGCGTATAAAGATAGCAGCTATAATGAATATATTCATCCGAGAACACAACAGGTTACCGATACCGATTTTGCGTTTAGGGTGTTGAGCCAAGAGCAGTTTATAAATTATATGAACGAAGAAAGCCAAGATAAGTGTCTGGATATTCAGGAGATTGTAAGAGTAAATGACAGCGAGGCAAAAGCGATAATCCGAGAAATCAGCAAGTGCAATAACGTTGCTCAATTTCAGGCGTTACCACGCGACACACGAAACACATTTCTGGCGGAACTCAAAGCAAAGGGGCTGTCCGTCAGGCAAATCGAAAGACTGACTGGGATCAACAGAGGTTTAGTACAGAAAGCATGAGTAGTTGCCAAACCCCCGTCCCCCTGACACCCGTTAATAAAAAAAGGAAGTAGAACAAAATGGCTAACAAAAATATTAGAAAAGAAACAAAAAAACCCAAGAAATCGGCAAAAGCACCTAGTGTAGCAGCTGCAGCAAAGCCAATTATGATTCAACCTGAGTTAATCAAAAAGGAGCGAAAGCCTAAATAATATCTGCCCGAAGTGCACATTATCAATGACAAACTAGGTTTGACGAAATTCTTAACTTTAAAAAAAAGGAGAAAAATGCAATTTAAAGAACTAAATATTATTCCATCAATCCTTAAGGCTCTGGAAAACGAAAACTACGTATTGCCTACTCCCATACAAGAACAGGCAATAACACCCATTCTTAACGGCAGAGATTTGCTCGGATGCGCACAAACAGGGACAGGGAAAACAGCAGCATTTGCTGTTCCTATACTACAGCTTTTGAGTAGTGAGACAAAAATTAAAACTGCCTCTAGAAACATTCGAGCGTTGGTCTTAACTCCAACAAGAGAACTTGCTCTTCAAATTTTTGAAAGCTTTCGCACCTACGGACAATATACAGCCTTGCGATACGGTGTATTATTTGGTGGTGTTTCTCAAAAGCCGCAGGAACATATGCTGAAAAATGGAGTTGATATTCTTGTAGCGACACCCGGTAGGCTTGACGATTTGATAAATCAAGGATTGGTAAATTTGCGATTTGTGAGCGTCTTTGTGCTGGATGAAGCTGACCATATGCTGGATATGGGCTTCATAAATGATGTCAAAAAAATCATTGCGAGAATTCCTATAAAAAGGCAGACGCTTCTATTTTCTGCCACAATGCCACTTGAAATTTTGAAAATGGCGAACTCTATTTTGGTTAACCCTGTTAAAATAGCCGTTATATCGGCTTCCTCAGCCGTTGAGATGATTCAGCAGTTTCTATACTTTGTTGATAAGAAAAACAAGATTGATTTATTACTGCATATTTTGAAGGATAAATCAGTTGCTTCTGCATTAGTGTTTTCCCGTACAAAGCATGGAGCAAATAAGGTTGTGCAAGAATTAACGCGTGCTCATATTAAAGCTGAAGCAATTCACGGCAATAAGTCTCAAAATGCTCGTCTATTAGCACTGGATAATTTTAAAAGTAAATTAACGCGTGTTTTGGTGGCAACTGACATTGCAGCCCGTGGAATTGATATTGACGAGCTCTCTCATGTAATTAATTATGAACTGCCCAATATTCCCGAGACATATATCCATCGCATTGGGCGAACAGGCAGAGCAGGGCTTGGTGGTGTAGCACTTTCTTTTTGTGATATTGACGAGAAGCCCTACCTCACATCTATTGAGAAATTAATCCATAAGAATATCACTGTCGTGACTGAACACCCTTATCCCATGCTCATCACAACTCCGCATCCCAAGGCAGCTAAGCCTCGGAAAAAGTCGCTGGAAACGGGAGTTGCTGCGCAGCCAATGCGCTCAAGAACTTCAAATGTAGCGAAAACTGGGCAAAAACATACTGAAATAAAAGCAGATCAGGTTAAAAAAGATTTCAGCGCTGAAAAAAAGAAATATTTTCGTTACCATAAAGGATAAGCTTTTGTTATTAATGCGAAGGGCATAGGATGCATGTGAATGAAACAGAAGGGATTTAAGAAAACAAATGAGTAGAATCTTTGATACTTCTATTGAACATACAATAAAGAAACGAATATCTGTCAGAACATATGCAAATAAGCCAATATCAGAAGAGCTCAAGGTGAGTATCAACGATTATTTGAACAATCTAACAAATCCTTTCAACGCAAAAGTATCGTTTAGACTATTGGAATCTGAAACTGCAATCAATACAGCTAAGCTTGGAACCTATGGAGTAATACAAGGCGCAAGCAATTATTTCGGAGCTACTGTTAGAGATGAAGATTTCGCTTTAGAAGCGCTTGGCTATGAATTTGAAAAAATGATCTTGTATTTAACATCTATTGGTCTTGGTACATGTTGGCTCGGCGGAACATATAAAAAGGGCGAATTTGCAAAAGCGATGTCTGTCGAGGACGATGAAATTTTTCCTGCCATTTCTCCATTTGGTTATGCGTCTAATAGAAAAAGCTTTGCAGATTCACTAGTGCGGTTTATCGCCAAAGGAGATTCGAGAAAACCTTGGACGGAGTTGTTCTTTAACGAAGACTTCTCCACACCATTATTACCCTATGATGCAGGAACATATGAGGATTCGTTGGAAATGGTTCGATTGGCGCCATCGGCTTCCAACAAACAACCTTGGAGAATTGTTAAAGCTGAAAATATGTTCCATTTTTATGAATGCAAATCACCAGGCTACAGCAAAACCTTTGGTTACGATATTCAAAGGATTGATATAGGAATTGCAGCCTGCCATTTTCATTTAACAGCCATTGAAAAGGGTCTTAAAGGAGAATTCAAAAAGCTGTCTAATCCAATTTCGGGTTTACCTGAAAACACCAATTATATTTTTTCGTGGGTAGTTTGAGTTCTGATTTACATAACCGATACCGTTTTGCGTTTAGCATTTTGAGCAAAGGGATAGTCTGTCAGGCAAATTGAAATTAGTTGCCAAACCCCCGTCCCCTTGACATTTAGCATTTTGAGCAAAGGGATAGTCTGTCAGGCAAATCGAAATTAGTTGCCAAACCCCCGTCCCCTTGACATTCCTTGACATTCCCACGCCAATACTGATCAATAGATGGGAGGGGATAAAATGATTTTTGACATTAATGAATTTTTAGAAGGCATATCCAACGTGCTTGATGTAATAGAAACAGATATTTTTGGCGTGCCTACAAACCATTCTAAAAGATTAGCTTTCTTAACGAATCGGCTCGCACGCGCTCTGAATTATCCAACAGACATACTTTACGATTTGGCAGCACTTTCAATACTCCATGATAATGGAGCCAGCCTCAAAATTCTTCATGACAATTTAACTGGTAATGCAAAAGCAAAACAGAATTTAATAGAAAGTAGTAAAGAACATTGTCGTATTGGTGAGCATAACATTAGTAGCTTTCCTTTCTTAACCTCACCTAGAAATGTTATCCTTTACCATCACGAGCGATTTGATGGTTCTGGTTTTTTTGGTCTGAAGGGTACCGAAATACCAGTGATGTCTCAATTGATAAATTTCGCAGACACCTTAGATCTAAAGTTCGATCTCGGAAATGTTTATAGAAATTTAGGCCATCTCGAAGAAATCAGAAAATATATTGTAATTCATTCCGGGACTCTATTTGCCCCAGATTTGGCTGATATCGCCTTAAATATCCTCGATGAAACTGAATTGTGGATTGGACTATCGGACGATAAGATTGATGAGGTACTAAAATTTACGGTTCCATCACACAAAAGAGAGATGAGTTATAAAGAGATTCACAACATAACCAAAGTATTCTCTCACATTATTGATGCTAAATCAAAATTCACAATGAAGCATTCATCTGAATTGACGAAATTGATGAGTAGGATGGCGAAATTCTATAAAATCAAGGGTGATGAATTTTGGAAATTGATAATTGCATCGGATTTACATGATCTGGGGAAGCTTGGAATCAGCAATTCTATTTTGGATAAGCCAGGAGCTCTGACTAAAGCCGAATTTGATATAATCAAAGAACATCCAGTGACGGCAAAACATAACCTCGAGAAAATTCATGGATTTGACGAGATATCAGAGTGGGCATATAATCATCATGAGAAATTGAACGGAACTGGTTACCCCAGAGGATTGAGCGCCGATAAACTCGATTTTAATTCCCGATTATTGGCATGTCTTGACATCTACCAAGCTCTCGGAGAAATAAGACCCTATAGAGAAGCAATGTCACATGATGAATCAATTACTATTATGAGAAATATGGTGAAAGATGGCTTGATAGACTCAAAAATTACAGAGGATATTGCTAAACACCTAATAAGTATGAAGAAGAAACGATTTACTCAAGGTAATAGTAATGGTGCTAATGGTTCAATTGAACCAAACTAACTTTGACAGTTGTTCGTTTTTAATGTATAATATAGGAATAAGAAGTTCACTTTTTTTAGGAAAATTGAATCAAAAATACCGGCAGCGAAAGTCACTTTTTATTAGTGGCTTTTTTTGTTTTCCGGGTTTGAAAGGGGGTTTAACACAATTGAATTTAAGTGATCTGAATTATTTCGTTATCTTTGGATTGTTGATGTTTATCATCATCCTCGAATTGGGCATTTTGGGAAGGTTTTGGAAGAACCAAAGCGTCCATATTCGAGACATGTCCTTGACCGATGAAGAGCTGGAGGATCATGCAAGAAACCTATCGCTAGAACATGATGTGACGTCTAAGAACTACAGATTGAGTTGGCCGGTTCCGCGCATGAATGACAACGCAAATTATATCCGTCAAGTCTACAAAGATCTAAATGAAGACTTGGCGGAAAAACGAGCCTTACCACCTGCATCGGATTGGTTGCTCGATAATTACTATGTCATCGAAGAACAGGTGAACATTCTGCGCAAAGATTTGTCTATTAAAAGTTATTTCAACTTACCGATTCTTAAAAAAGGTCATGATCAGGGGATCACCAGAATCTTTGCCCTTGCCTTGGAAATGGTGGCTCACACGCATGGCCAGATTGAGGAAGAAACTCTGCTTAAATACCTGAGAGCGTATCAGAATCACAACATCCTGTTTGAACGGGAGATTTATATCATCCCTGCCATGCTACGACTTGCACTCATTGAGAATATTCGAGCCATATGCGAGGATGTAATGGCTACCAGAAAACAATGGGCACTGGCAGACGAGACCGTGGAAAAATGGCAGGAAACCATGCCACAGGATGAAGATAAAATCGATCAATTGTTCAAAGCTAATGGTAAAGTCAATATTGATACCGCCAATCCAGCGTATGTGGAACACTTGTTTTACCGTCTGAGAAGATCCGGTCGTAGGTATTCAGATGTTTTACGTTACATCGATGAAAAACTCGACAAATACGGCACGACAACTGAAATCATCGCACAAAAAGAACACAATGCTCAAGCCACCAGTACGGTGTCCATGGGAAATTGTATTGTTAGTCTTAAACGTTTATCAAATCTGAATTGGACTGACGTCTTTGATGAAGTCAGTCATCTGGAAAAAATCCTTTTGCAGGATCCGCTAAACACGTACCGCTTAATGGACAACCAATCACGCTATTTTTATAAAAACAAAGTGGAAGAATTAGCCAAAACCTACCATGTATCCGAATTGTATATCGGCAAGGAAGCCTTGAACCTTGCACATCAAGCCTTATCGCTCAAAACAAAGGAATCTATGGACGATAACGAGGATCAACGTAGGTTTCACATCGGTCATTATATTGTCGGCGATGGACGGATCATACTTGAAAACAATCAGCAGCAAAAGCATGGTTTTTTTGGCAGGATCAAACGGTCGTTAGAAATCCACCAAGGAACCCTCTACATGGTTTCTATTGTTACCCTCACGTCACTGTTTTCCTTGGGGGTTGTTTTGTATGCTATTGATCAGGCAACCTCAAATCAACTTCTGTTCGCTTTGTTGACCGCTTTTGTGGTGATCATACCGGTTTCTGAAATGGTTATTTCAATGATCAATTGGGTTGTATGCAGAGTGAAAAACCCAGCGATCTTTCCACGATTGGAATTAAAAAACGGGATACCGAACGACGTAAGCACCATGGTCGTTATTCCGGCATTACTCTCCGATCAGAAACGGGTCATTGAGTTGATGGAGAATATGGAAAACCATTATCTGGGGAACAAGGAAGCAAATTTGTACTTTGCGCTGATCGGTGCTTTTAAAGACTCGGATGTCGAAATTAACAAAGAAGATAAAAATGTGATTCAAGAAGCCTCTGAGCGAATCGTTGCTTTGAATGCCAAATATGCGCAAGGGCAGAAAGATATTTTCTATTTTTACAATAGACAACGCACCTTCAACGAAATCGATCAAACCTGGACAGGGTGGGAGCGAAAAAGAGGTGCGCTGATGGAATTTAATGAGTTGCTGCTTGGTTCAAAAGACACGAGCTTCACCTTTTATTCCAACGAATTGATCCCAGATGCAAACATTAAGTATGTGATCACCCTCGATGCTGACACGGTGTTACCTTTAGGTATGGTCAAGAAGATGATTGGAACCATGGCACATCCCCTAAACAAACCGATCATCGATCCCCAAAAAGGAATCGTGACCAAGGGATATGGCCTGATGCAACCCAAGGTTTCTTTTGACAGTGACAGCTCAAATAGATCTGTATTTTCTAGAATCTATACCGGACAAGAAGGTCTCGACCCCTACGCCAGTGCCATTTCGGACGTGTATCAGGATCTTTTTGATGAAGGGATTTTCACTGGCAAAGGCATCTATGATTTGAATGTGTTTCAAACGGTTTTGAAAGGCAAATTACCGGAGAATGCCATTCTGAGTCACGACTTGCTGGAAGGGTCTTTTCTGAGAGCGGCCTTGGTTTCAGATCTGGAACTGGTGGATGCCTATCCATCTAAATTCAACTCCTTTGTGGCCAGATTGCACCGGTGGATCCGTGGAGATTGGCAATTGCTACCTTGGCTCCTGGAATCGATCTACAACAAAGAAAATACGCTGATTCCAAATCCACTGTCTTACATTTCAAAATGGAAAATTACAGACAATTTGAGGAGAAGTTTGCTAACACCGGCAGTCATGGTGTTATTCGGGTTAGGGTTAAGCATTTTACCGGGCCCGTCGGGCTTTTGGGTGGGATTGGGCATTGCAGCTTTGGGACTTCCTTTAGTGTTGTCCTTACTGACACGAATATTTAGCAACGGTTTCAAAAACGACAGCATCAAGAGACATTTGTCGGGGTTTTTCGGTCTTAAAGCATCCATCTTTCAGTTCGTTTTGGGCATTGTCTTCTTACCTTACCAGGCTTACTTGGCAATGCATGCCATTGTTGTCACGATGACCCGCGTCTTCATTACAAAGAAAAATATGTTGGAATGGGTCACATCCTCCGATTCGGATCAAGCTCAACCCAACTCCATGAAAAGTTATATCACAACCATGGGATTAAGCGTCATGATCGGCATTGGTATCACCACGCTGACGTATTACTTTAAGCCAGAAAGCATAGCCCTTAGAGGGATTTTACTACTGGTGTGGCTGCTGTCTCCCGTAATAGCTTACATCATCAGCAAAGACGACCTCAAGCGTGTGGACCCATTGGAAGACCCGGCATTGCTGGATCTTCGAATCATAGCGAGAAAAACCTGGAGATACTTTGAAGAATTTGCAAACTTGAAAAACCATTACCTGGCACCGGATAATTTTCAAGAGGAACCGTACAATGGCATTGCTTACAAGACCTCTCCAACAAACATTGGACTGGGCTTAATGGCGACATTGACCGCCAGAGACATGGGTTATATTGGTCTGATCGAGATGACAGAACAACTTTCCAGAACCATTGTGACCATGGAAAAAATGGAAAAATGGAATGGACATTTATATAACTGGTATGATACCAGCACCCTTGAACCGCTTTTTCCGAAGTATGTTTCTACTGTCGATAGCGGAAATCTGATTTGTTATCTGGTTACCCTAGTCCAGGGACTCAACGAGTTTTATAAGAAACCTTTAATTGATACTGCCTATGCCCGAGGCATGAATGATACGTTTCGTGCAGGGCTGCAAATGGGGCAAGATGGTCTCATAAACTCTGCGCTGTTGCCTTTTGAAGCGGAGCAGGAAAGTAGAGATCCCATACAGTGGAGTAAAGCTCTAGAAGAGCTTATGCAAGATTCAAGTCTTTGTAACAACTTAAATCTGGAGTGGAGTGATAAATTCCGGCGAATGGTCAAAGAGTTGCATCTGGAAATCAAACACTTCCTGCCGTGGGTGGCAATGAACTCTTTAACACCGAGTACCGATTGGGATCCATCTACCACAGAAGACTTCAATAGTCTGTTTGTGCTGATGAGAACCAACGCTCCGCTTCAAGAACTACCCGACTTGAGCATGAACCTCTCAAACTGCTGCGAACGATTGATGGTAGCACTTCGCAAAAGAACAGATGCCTCATTCGAATCCGAATTGAAATGGCTGAATCTGCTGAGAACATCAGCCGAAGAATCAACGCGATTTAGCATTGATTTTATTCAACGAGTCCAGCTTTTAGTAGAGCGTATCACAGAGCTCTCATGGAACACAGAATTTGCGACACTCTACAATGAGCGACGCAATTTATTCTACATCGGTTATGATTTTGAAACCTTAAAGCCGACCAACTCTTATTACGATCTCTTAGCATCCGAAGCTAGGCAAACCAGTTATATTGCCATAGCGCGCGGCGAAGTACCACCCAAACATTGGTTTATGTTGGGCAGGGCTTTGACGGTTGTAGACCGGTTCAAAGGATTGGTATCCTGGAGCGGGACCATGTTTGAATACCTCATGCCCTTGTTATTGATGAAAAGTTATAAGAACACCCTGCTGGACGAAACCTATTCGTTTGTGGTGAAAAGTCAGATAAAATATGGAAGACAGCGAAACATGCCCTGGGGGACGTCGGAATCGGCCTACCAAGCCATGGATATAAACTTAAACTACCAGTACAAAGCCATTGGCGTGCCCTGGCTTGGCTTAAAGAGGGGATTAGCTGAGGATGCTGTGGTTGCACCCTACGCTACGTTTTTAGCGCTTTTAGTAGATGCTAAAGAGGCTTATGAGAACATCAAGATCTTGAGAAAAGAAGGCCTAGAAGGACCCTACGGTTTTTACGAAGCAGCAGATTACACACCGGAACGGCTGGAACCGCAAACAGATAAAACTATCATTAAGAGCTTTATGGCGCATCACCAGGGGATGAGTTTACTCGCGATCAACAACTACTTAAACGACGATACCATGCAACATCGATTTGGCAGCGATCCCCATGTTAAATCAGCCAGGCTATTGTTACAGGAAAAAGTGCCATTGAACGTGATCTTCACCAAGGACAGCCAAGAGAAAATTCATATCTCAAAGACAACGACCTACAGCGACAATGGCTCTTACAGACGTTTTACGGAACCGAATTCAATCATGCCTAAAGTACAAGTTCTCTCCAACGGTAAATACTTTGTCGGATTGACGGACAAAGGGACAGGTTACAGCAGGACCAGAAATGCGGATATCTCAAGATGGCGCAACGATCCGGTCCTTGATCAATATGGGACATTCTTTTACATTGAAAACCTCGAAAGAAATCAACGATGGTCTGCCACCTATGCACCGTTGAATGTCATGCCGGAGCAGTATGAAGTGGTGTTCACCGCCGATAAGGTCGTCTATAAGCGAACCGATGGAGATATTGAGACGTTGACAGAAGTGGTCGTTTCCTCCGGAGATCAGGCCGAAGTACGCCGCATCGTGCTAAGAAACAACGGAACATCTGCTTATACCCTACAAATCACCAGCTATTTGGAGATTGTTGCAGCATCGCCTATGAGTGATCTGGCACATCCGGCCTTCAGCAATCTTTTCGTGCGCACAGAGTATAATTCAGAGCATAAGGTGCTCCTTGCCAATCGAAGGACAAGAGGTGAAACAGACCCCAAACGATGGGTTGCTGCGATACCGGTCATCGATGGAGAAATGACCGGTGTCATGGAGTATGAAACCGATCGATCTCGGTTTATCGGTCGAGGACACACGGTTAGTGACCCGGAAGTTCTTGAGAAGGGCAAACCCCTCTCCAATACGGTAGGATCTGTGCTGGACCCCATTTTCAGTATAAGGGCGAAGATTAGGATACCCCCCGGGCATAAAGCACGCTTTTTCTTGGTGACAGCAATTGCCGATAGCAAAGAAGCAATCATGGAATTGGTGGAAAAATACAACAACATTGAGGCATGTGATTCGGCTTTCTGGTTGGCTACGACGAGAAGCCAGGTGGAAGCCAAGTACTTAAATATCAAGGCCTACGAAATGGAACTTTATCAGGAACTGATTCCGAACATACTATTTTTGAGTCCGCAAAGAAGAAGGTTTGAGAAGCAAATTAAGGATGTCCGAGTTGGGCAATCGACCTTTTGGCAATACGGGATATCGGGGGACCGACCGATTGGTTTATTGACCTTGGAGAAGGTCGATGAGATGGAACTGCTGTTTGAATTATTAAGAGCCCACGAGTACTGGCGCTTGAAGGACCTCAAGGTGGATTTAGTCATCTTGAGCCGAGAAGAACACAGTTACTTTGATCCCTTGCACTCATTGATCACAGAAATCGTGTATACGACTAAGACTCAAGATGTGATGAATCGCCACAAAGATGTGTTTATCTTAAAAACAAGCACCATGACACCGCAGGAAATCAATTTGTTCTATGCCAGTGCTAAGATGATTTTTGAAGGCGGCGCGGGTAGTATGGAAGAGCAGAGAGAAAAGCCGATACCGGAAGTCAACACCACCCCCCTACAATGGGTGGATGCTCCCGTTATACAGAATGAAATTCCAGTGCCTATTAAAACCCTTACCACAGAAAAAGAAAAACTACAATTTTTCAATGGCTTTGGGGGGTTTGGCAAAAACGGAAAAAGCTACACCATTACCCTTGAAAAAAATGTCAAAACCCCGGCGCCTTGGGTCAATGTCATTGCCAATCCACAATTTGGGTTTATCGTCTCTGAGTCGGGTGGAGGATATACCTGGTGCGAAAACAGCAGAGAAAACAAACTGACCAATTGGTCAAACGATGCTGTTAAGGATGAACCCAGTGAAGTGATTTATTTAAGGGAAGAAACGGGGGAACCCTGGTCGATGACACCCCTACCCATTCGAGAAGAAGAAGCCTATACGATTGATCATGGATTTGGGTTCACCAGTTTTCGACATCATAGTCATGGAATCGAACAGAAACTTGTACAGTTCGTTCCTGTTTCAGGCACGGTAAAAATCAGCATCATACAGCTGCGTAATGACAGTTTCGCGCCTAAGTCGGTCAAAGCTACCTACTACATGACGCCGATTTTAGGAGTCAATAGGAGTGAGACCGGCATGCATCTGTTCAGTGATCAAACTGAAAGAGGCCTGTTATTGATCGAAAACCCCTACAATCGAGAGTTTGCGGACCAAGTGTTCTTTATGGATACTTCCGAAGAGATTCGTACTGTTACCGGAGATCGAAAAGAGTTCTTTGGTGTGGGCGGGCTACTATCCCCGGATTCCTTAAAGCGAAATGGGCTGTCCGGGTCCACGGGTGCAGGTTTCGACTCTTGTGGAGCCATGCAGATCGATGTCCAGCTAGAAGTTGGAGAAACAACTGAAATAGTCTTTGTGATGGGTATGGCAAAAACCCATGACGAAGCTGAAGAATGTGCAAATCAATTTAAGTCAGTGGCGAAGGCGAGGGATGCGTTAGCGCAAGTCCATCTTTTCTGGCAAGAGAAACTGCAGATCATTGAGGTGAAAACACCGGATTCTACCATGAACATCATGCTCAACGGATGGTTGCAGTATCAATTGATATCCTGCAGAATGTGGGCACGAACGTCGATATATCAGGCAGGTGGCGCCTTTGGATTTCGTGATCAGCTTCAGGACAGCCTGTCTTTATTGACCATTTGGCCTGCCCTGGCCAGAGCACAAATCGTTAAACATGCGGGTCACCAGTTTGAAGAAGGAGATGTGCTTCACTGGTGGCACGAACCGACGGGCAAGGGAACCAGGACTCGAATATCCGATGATTCCTTGTGGCTTCCTTATGTGTGCGCAGAATATAGCAGGGTCACCGGTGATGTAGGGATCTTTGATGCGTTGGCACCCTATTTGCAGGAGGAGCCATTGAAGGAACACGAAGAAGATCGCTACTGCCAGCCTGTTGTTTCGACGGAAAAATTCTCTCTCTATGACCATTGTATCCGTTCGGTGGAGAATGCACTTCGATTTGGTGAACATGGATTGTGCCTTATCCGCGGTGGTGATTGGAACGATGGTATGAACAAAGTTGGCATTGAAGGAAAAGGTGAGAGTATTTGGCTGAGTTGGTTCTTATATACCACATTGGAGAAAATCATACCGATTTGCCGCGTAATGGGTGAAGAGGCTCGAGCTGAAAGGTACTCCCTTCTCAGCAAAGAAATAGTGAAGGCTGTTGAATTGCATGGCTGGGATGGAAACTGGTATAGAAGAGCATATTTTGACGACGGAACCCCTTTGGGTTCAGCAAGCAACAGTGAATGCAAAATCGATTCTCTGGCACAAACCTGGTCCGTGTTATCTGGAGCTGCCAAACCGGAAAGGTCAGCGAAAGCCATGGTTTCATTTGAGAATCATTTATTGATGAGGGAAGAAGGCGTCATCAAACTATTGACCCCGCCCTTTACAGATGGCTGGAGGGATCCGGGTTATATTAAAGGCTACCTACCTGGTGTACGGGAAAACGGGGGACAATACACCCATGCGGCTGCGTGGGCTGTCATGGCCTTCGCTAAAATGGGGGATGGCAACAAGGCGTGGGACAGCTTTCGTCTAATAAACCCCATCAACCATGCTCGTACCTTGAGAGAAGCATGGATATACAAAGTGGAGCCCTACGTTATAGCCGCAGATGTGTATTCTGAACCGCCTCATGTGGGAAGAGGGGGCTGGTCTTGGTATACCGGTGCATCTGGATGGATGTACAAAGCCGGCGTAGAGAGCATTCTTGGATTCAATAAGCAAGGCGATACCTTGATTATGGATCCTTGCATTCCTGAAAAATGGACGTCTTACTCCATACGGTATCAATACATGGAAACTACATACGAAATTCATGTGAGCAACCCAAATGGCCTTAGTAAAGGGGTTGAGCAAGTGAGTGTGGACGGCGAAAATCTGAAAATGCCTGTAATATCCCTAATCAATGACGGGCAAATTCACCAAGTAGAAGTTTTAATGGGCTAGGTTGGAATCAATTGATCAATACGTTGAACCCTGTATTTCCTATGGAAATACAGGGTTCTTTGTTATGTAGGAATGTGCTATAATGACAAAAAGAAACCTTACGAAATAGGAGGCTATAGATGAAACAAAAACCCTTTAACATAGTATTGATTATTGTATTTATGGCCGTTCTAACCATGGGATTTAAGATCATAGTAAATAACGATCTGTTTCAAGATCAAACTGAGTCGGTGGTCGATCCACGGGCAGTCGAAACGGACGGACTCATAGGGAACAAGCCGAAATTGATCGCCACTCTGGAAATTAAAGAGGGAGATATGTTGGAGCGAGATATCATCCCCCAGCTGAGTCTTGTTTTCGAGTTGACGGAGCAAGAAGTCAAGGAGATACTAGCGTTGCCCTTGGAATCGTACTTGATTCGGGAAGAGTTAACAAACTTTAGGCGACTGGAAGGGGTCATCCCTCCTGGTAGTTATGATATACACGAAGGTGAGACATTGGGTGCATGGAGCAAACAGATGGTGGCATTGGCTGAAAATCGATACACCTCCATCCTTACGCAGACAGACCGGATCAATTCCATGAAACCGAACGAACAGATCATCGTAGCATCTATAGTGGAAGCAGAATGCTTGGCAAACATGCAATATGCTGAAACGGCAGCTGTTTTTCTAAACCGATTAGTGAACCATACTGCACTGCAAAGTTGTGTAACGGTGGAATACGCTTTAGGATTTCAGCGAGCTTTTTTGTGTGAGGAAGATGTAAAAATTAAAGATCCTTATAACACTTATATTGTTAGTGGACTTCCAGTCGGGCCGATTTGTTGTATGGATGATCAAAGCCTGAAGGCTGCCATACAGCCTTCAACGGATCCCTCACTCTATTATTTTTTCTATGACTATCTACTAGACGAGATGTTTTTCTATGCAGATTATGCCTCATTCGCAACAGAAGCCACCGCATCGCAAGATCGGTTCATGGTTGACCCACCGGTGGAGATGCACGAGAAGATTAATAAGCAAATCCTCTTTGGGTTTCAAGCCCAATAATTTTTAGAAGGAGAAGAAAATGGGTAGAAGAAGCACTGGCATGTTCTTTGGTTTTTTAACAATCATCATAATTTGCATGAGTCAAGCTTATGCAGCAACTGAATCAACCTCGGTTTCGGTAACGCTTCCGACATTTAATGTTGTACTAAACGGGTTGGATATGGACAACCAGAAGAGTACATTTCCCTTTATTGTCTATAAGGAAATTACATATTTTCCTATGACCTATAATGCTTGTAGATTTTTAGGGTTGGAATCCAACTGGAAGGGAATGCAAGAAGGTCTATTGATTGATGTGTCTGACATAACTGCTGCGTATAGTTCATATAAAACGGTGGAGAGCAATAATAACAGTTATTTGGCAACGATTCCTGCTTTCCCCATACATGTAAATGGGAAGTTGATTGATAACAGCACAGAAGAATATCCATTTCTGATTTTTCGTGACATTACCTATTTTCCGATAACATGGAGGTTTGCAGTCGAAGAATTTGACTGGGGGTATTGGTTTGATTCCGAGCAAGGCCTTTCGATCAGTTCAAATAATGTTCAGCTTCTTCAAAGTGTCTTGCCTAATGACAGAGAAGAAAATAGGGAAACGATGGCAATTGCCAATGATTATGCATATTATGTAGGCAGCAATGGGCGAATTTTGCAATCGAGTATAGATCCGAACTTGGCACCGGTAAGTAAAGTCGTTTATCAGCTTCCTATTAATAGTTACTGGGGTGGCACAGACTATGTCTTACCAAATTTGTATTCTGAAGCTGGAAAGGCTTATTTATCATACTATAGCGGTGGAGCTACAATGGGAACGGACTATTTGTTCCTTCTAGACAGCGAAGGGGCTAGCTTGATCAATAATTCAAGAAACGCGAGGGTGTCTTTTGGTGACAAGGAATTCCAGTGGTGGATAGGTCCTGCGCCGGGTCCCGGAAATTTATACATGAAAACCCCAGAAACCACGAATTCCAATGAACCGGGATATCCCGGTTGGAAGAAGATTGGCAATCCTAATTATCTCTACGGATGGAGCTGGCATTTGGATGATACAACCGAGGCTGAAAACCAAGGGGCGGGTGGAAGTGGTTCGAGCGAGGGCTACCTTGTTGGTGATGATTTCTATATTCTGGCCTTTGATACCAGCGTAGTTGATGAGTATATGAAAAATGGAGGCATTAAACCGACAACCGGGCTGTATCGTGTGAACATAGTGACAAATGAAACGACCAGAATTAGTGAACAGGAAGTTACCGGGTTCAGAGTGGAGGGAGATGCAATTTATTACTATAATAGATATGTCGAACTCTTCAAGTATGTCGTATCGGAAGAGAAAGAATATCCAATCACGACCGTCTCTGAGAAAGGCAACAATTTCATCGAGCGGTTTGAAGTTCTAGGGGGTCATATCTATTTTGAAAGTGGAGTGGATCACGGACTTTATAATTCTAATTTTGAGGCAATCGGATGGGGTGTGCACGAACTGAAGTTGACGGGGTCCAATAAGGAGTATGTGGCGTGCACTCTTTCCGGAAATAATGAATTACCTGAGAGAATACTTCTATTTGATTATGCAGGTAGAATTGTCTTTAGATCTTCGGATGATGCATATGCGTTAACGGTTGAAGAGGACAAAATCTTCTATTTCAATAAAGAAACCAATACGATTTGTATAGGAGACTTGAGTGCTGTGTTTGATCGACAGTAAAGGAGAATTCATTTGTAGTATAGAACCATATATAACAGAATAATGGGATTCTAAGCAGGCCGATGATAGAGTTGTAAAGGAAGATTACAAATGAGATCAAAAGCACTTGAATATTTCGATTTCGAAAAGGCTAATGCTTTACTTGAGGCTTTCAACCAATCAACCGATTTTGTAACGGCTATTTTGGATTTAGACGGAAACATTCTGTCTAAATCAGGTTGGAGAAAAATCTGTAATGATTTTCATCGAGTTCATCCCCAAACCGCCTTGAATTGTACGATTAGCGATACCGAGTTTGCTAACAAAAAAGGAAGGAACGGAAAATACCATTTCTATGAATGCTTGAATGGTTTAATTGATGTACAAATGCCCATAATAATACGTGGGGAGCATATTGCTAACCTATTTTCCGGTCAATTCTTTTTCGAAAAACCCGATATTGCTTTCTTCAAAAAGCAAGCCGAGATCTACGGATTTGATGAAAATCTTTATCTTGAAACACTTAGAGAAGTCCCGATTGTATCAAGAGAAGAAGTTGAAATTGCTATGAACTTTTTGCTGGATTTAATAGAAATGATTATTGAAATGACTTCTGATAAATTCGAGCAGATACAGTTGAATGAAGCACTAAAAAGGAGTGAGTTAGCGCTTCTTGACAATCAAGCCCAGTTGCGTAAAAGCGAGGAGAGATTTCGAATTGTTCAAGAGGTATCTCCCGATGGATTCACCATTCTTCATCCCTTGCGTAACGAAAAAGCTGAAATCTTTGACTTTGTTTTTGTTTATGAGAATCAAGCTATTGCACGCATTAATAAAACCGACCCAGACAAAGTTATTGGAAAAAGGGTATTAGAACTTTTCCCGGCGCATAGTGGAACAGCACTATTTGAAGCGTATAAGCAGGTAGCCATGACAGGGGAACCACAGATTTTGGAAGAAATCTATGCCGGAGAGGTTGTTTCAGAGCCAGTATGGTTGCGGCTGGTTATCGTATCAATGGGTGAAGATATTACAATACTTGCTCAAAATATTACCGAACGGATCCTTGCCAAACAAGCGTTATTTGAGAGCGAAAGAAAGTATAGCAGTTATATTGAGAACGCTCCAGACGCTGTTTTTGTCGTTGATGAAAAAGGGAACTATGTTGATGCAAATAATGCTGCGACTAAGATAACCGGTTATAGCAGAGAAGAACTCCTGAAAATGAATATCAGAGATATCACGCCGGTGGAATCGATGAGTCAAGCAGTAGAGCATTTTGGAGAGCTTATACAGGCGGGATCAAGCAGAGGTGAATTACAATATATTCATAAGAATGGATCTCTGCGGTGGTGGAGTCTTGATGCAGTGAAACTTGATGTTAACCGTTTTTTAGGTTTCGCGAGAGATATCAGTGATAAAAAGAAAGTAGAAAGCGAAATACTGCATTTGAGTTACCATGATCACCTAACTGGGCTTTATAACCGAAGATTTTTTGAACAAGAATTAAAGAGGTTAGATACACTCGAGAACCTTCCAATTTCGATTATTATGTTTGATGTCAACGGCTTAAAACTGGTCAACGATTCTTTTGGGCATGATGCTGGAGATACTCTTCTTAAGAAAGCTGCTGAAGCAATCAATAAGGTGTGCCGTGGCAAGGACTTATCTGCCAGAATTGGAGGAGATGAGTTTGTCCTCTTTTTACCAAAAACCTCATCGAAAGAATGCGTTGAGATTGCAAACCAAATAAAGGAACTGTCTTCAAAAGAAAAGGTTGCGAATATTGAGTTGTCGATCTCTTATGGTTATGATACGAAAGAGATGGATAAGCAATCTATTCTCGAAATCATGGCAAATGCCGAAAACTATATGTACCGATATAAATTATTTGAACGTTCAAGTAATAGAAGCAAAACTACTGACCTCATCATGAATACCTTATTTGAGAAAAGTAAGCGAGAAGCAGCTCACTCCAATCGAGTAAGCTCTATTTGTCAGATTATTGCATCTACCATGGGTCTGGGAAATGAGGCAATCAACAAAATAAGAATCGCCGGGTTGATCCATGATATTGGTAAGATTGGGGTAGCAGAAAGCATTTTGAATAAACCAGGAATTTTGACCTCTGATGAAAGAAGTGAAATTGAAAGACACCCCGAGATCGGTTGGAGATTATTAAGTTCAACAAATGAGTATTCGGAACTAGCACAATTGGTTCTAAACCATCATGAAAAATGGGATGGAAGTGGTTATCCCAATGGAATCAAGGGAGAAGCGATACCTTTCGAAGCGCGAATCATTGCAATAGCTGATGCTTATGATGCAATGACCAGTAATAGAAGTTATAGGGTCGCTTTGAACAATGAGGAAGCGATTGAAGAACTAAGAAGAGGTGCGGGTACCCAGTTCGCCCCTGAGATCGTAGAAGTGTTTGTTAATCAAGTGCTGACAAAGACAAGAATTTAATGATCTAGAAATCTTCTTGACACGATTCCTCTTTTGTATTACTCTTTGTAAGTAAGTTGAAAGAAAGAGAGATTTAGCTTGCAGTACTAGAAAGAGAAAGAGGAGGAAACAATCATGATCAAATTACCGGAGATCGTTCTCCAAGCGTGGGAAGATCGAGAGAAAGCTATTGTTCTAACGACTGTCAATGAACAAGGTGTCCCGAATGCCATTTATGCAACCTGCGTGTCAAAATTCAATGACAACACTTTTGTTGTTGCTGACAATTTTTTTGACAAAACCCGAGCGAATATTGTAGCCAAGAGTGTGGGCTCGCTTCTTTTCATCACCAAAGAGGGTAAGTCTTACCAGTTGAAAGGTACTTTTACGTATCACAAAGACGGCGAGATCTTTGAAGATATGAAGAAGTGGAATCCAACAAGACTCCCGGGTCACGCAGCGGCCGCTTTGCATATTACAGAAGTTTATTCCGGTTCTACGAAACTCGCTTAATATTTCTTACATAGTTCATGTATGATATACCGTTATCGGAAAAGGTTGATATCTTTCCGATAACGGTATATAATTTTGCTTAAGTGACAAAAGTGAAGTATTGTTGATTCAGCAGCAAAGGAGCATAACATCAATGGAGAATCAAGAGAAGTCGCACAAACGACGGCCTCGTTATAAAGGCACGCACCCAAAGGCATTTCAGGAGAAGTATAAAGAATTACAGCCCGAATTGTATGCAGATACAGTAGCGGAAATCATACAAAAAGGGAAGACTCCTGCTGGAATGCATCGTCCTATCTGTGTCAAAGAAATCTTGGAAATCTTACAAATAATCCCTGGGCAAATCGGGCTGGATGCAACCTTGGGTTATGGTGGTCATACCGAGGAAATATTGAAAGCTCTTAGCGCACAGGGGCATTTGTATGCCATTGATGTCGATCCCTTAGAATTACCTCGTACTCAAGCCCGGTTAGAGAACTTAGGATATGGTCCAGATCTATTAACGATTAGACAATTGAATTTCTCTGCCATCGATCAAATTACCCCGGAAAGTGGACCCTTGAACTTTGTTTTAGCCGATTTAGGGGTTTCCTCTATGCAAATAGATAACCCAGAAAGAGGATTTTCGTTTAAGCGAGAGGGACCTTTAGACTTGCGTCTCAATCCTAATAAGGGGAAGTCTGCTGCTGAGCGGTTGAGAACAATCACCCAAGAAGAGCTACAGGGAATGTTAACGGAGAACGCAGATGAACCCAACGCGGCGGTGATTGCTCGAGCGATTATTTCCGAAAGAAGAAAAGGCTTCGCGATTACAACCACAACTCAACTTCAGCAAATCATCAAAGACGCTTTGAAGGTCCTGCCTGGAAGAAACCGTGAGGACGAGATCAAAAAAGCGTGTCAGCGGTGTTTTCAGGCCTTAAGAATCGATGTTAATCACGAATTAGAAGTGTTATATACATTTTTGGAGAAACTACCTTCTGTCCTAGCTCCGGGAGGCCGTGTGGCGATTTTGTCATTTCATTCCGGTGAAGATCGGTTGGTTAAAAAGTCTTTTCAACATTTTTTCCGTGAAGGAGTATATCGTGAAATAGCGCCGGATCCAATACGCCCATCTCAAGAAGAATGCAATAGCAACAGCCGCGCTAAGTCAGCAAAATTACGTTGGGCAATTAAAACTTAACAGAGTATGGAGTCGAGGTAAATGTTATAAATATTGGTGTGAATGCCAAGGAGGGATTATGATGAGTAAAGATATTAACGAGTCTTGGATCAAACAAGAAGAAAGTCTTAATCACACAGACTATGCTTTGATTCACGAACTTGAGATTTTATGTTCCCAAGAGGATCAAATCACGTTAAAGCTTGAACTCGACCATAAGCTCAGTGACGCTGTTAACAGCATGAATAAGCCAGCAACTAGTGATATCAATGAATTTATGTATTTTGTTGCAGATGCGCTAATCGGGTACATTGGTATCGGTGATTTCGGTGATGGATCAGGGCCTCTCGAAGTAACGGGAATGGTACATCCGAAATATAGACGACAAGGCATTTTTTCAAAGTTGTTTGACTTGGCCATTGCAGAATGCAGACGGAGAAAAGCTGACAACTTTCTTGTTCTATGCGATCAAAAATCTGTTTCCGGCTATGAATTCCTTACAAAAGCTGGAGCTATGCTTAGATTTTCAGAGTTTGAAATGTTCTTTCACGACGAAACTTTTGAGAAGTGCGAGAAGAAACTGTTAGACATCAATTTAAGAAAAGCAACCAACGCAGATGCATTGGAAATCTCTCGACAGGACGCAATCTATTTTGGTCATCGAACTGAGCAAGATAATGATGATCTTCCAAAACCGGGTTCAATTTTACCCGAAGATTGGGAAAAAAGAGGGTTGACGATTTATCTGGCTGAAAAGGATGAAAAGGTAATTGGGAAAGTCAACATTCAGCTCATAAATGGTGCCGGGGGGATCTATGGGCTCGGAGTGTTACCAGAAAATCGCGGAAAAGGATTTGGTAGAGCAATTCTACTCCATGCTATACAGAAACTAAAAGATGCTAAAGCAAAGACGATAATGCTTCAGGTTCTTGCTGAAAATTCTACTGCTCTTACTTTGTACAAGTCCTGCGGTTTTCGGGAAACCTCAATAATGAACTATTTCGAGTTGAAATAACGAATGGAATATTCAAGGAGTAACAGAAAAGATAGCAAACACAAGTCGTGTTTGCTATCTTTTTATGCGAGTTTTTATTTTGCGATTTCTTCCCAGGCTTTCAAATATTCCTCTTTGTTTTTATAAACTGGCACGAAATCCTGAATGATTTTTTCTGCAACTGCTGCGTCATCGTAAAGTAAGTCTATTATGGTCATCGCCATGACTTTTGTTGGTGCAATGTAGAACAATTCCGGATCCTCGACCTGATAATCACTGGAATGTCCAACCCCCTTCGCTCCACCGATATAGGGGTGAATGGCAGGCATAAGATGCATAATATCACCGAAATCGCTACTGCCGGTGGTATGTCCATTGTTGATCACATTGGATTCTCCTACAACCTCTACAGAATTGGTGTAGAACAATTGGTTCATCTCTTTGTTATTGATACGAGGCATATAGCCGGGGATTTCTTTGATTTCTACATCGGCACCCATAGCATAAGCTCCGGCTCGGAAGGCCCGGTTGACTTTTTGAGAAGCATCGGTGACCCCTGCCATGGTTTTCCCACGAACATAGGTTTCAATGCGAACATCGGCAGGAACCACATTAACGAGGTCTCCACCTTTGGTAATAATGGGGTGGACTCGAATCGTATCCTTCTCTTGGAAGGTTTCTCTTTGCAGTGCAACAGCCTGTAGTCCTAGTGTAGCAGCGTTAAGAGCGTTGATACCCAAATGAGGTGCCGCGCCAGCATGTGCTTCTTTCCCAGTGTATTTTACATATTTGACAATAAAGCCGGTGCTGGTTTCAGCAATTTCAATTTTTTTGCTGGTCACGCCATGGCACATCATTGCCATATCGATGTCATCGAAGCATCCAAGTTTGATCATCTCTTGTTTTCCACCTATGAAACTGATGATCCCTTTTTCTATGAGGTCGTTTCGATACTCAATTTCCACTGCTTCTTCTGCAGGAGTGGCCATTAGTACAACTTCACCGTCTAGCTCATCCATGACTCCACTGTATTTAAGCGCCATTCCTGTTCCTAGCATGGAAGCGATCTGCATGAAATGTCCGCAAGAATGAGATGCTCCGGTCACAGGGTCTGCTTGCGGATGCGTAGGGCAGACAACAGCGTCCAATTCTCCCATGACGGCAATTTTCACTTTTGAGCTTTTTCCCTTCAGCCTGGCTATGGAACCGGTCAAAGCAACTTTGCTTTTAACCTCGAGGCCCATTTTCTCAAATATACTTTCAACGAAGGCAGCTGTTTTGTACTCTTTGTAGCCTAATTCGGGTGCAACTCGGATGGTTTCCCCGATCTTGATGATTTCCTCACGATGCTGGTCGATGATCTTACACGCAGCTTCCTTCATGGCCTTCTTATCCATAATTCTCCTCCTTTATTACAATGGGGTACTAGTGTCAGAAGAATTATAACATAAGACTGAGTAAAAATACAAGTTGCTGTATAAAACAGGGGCTTTTGATTTGCAAAGGATTTCTGGTAGCAAAAGTTGAATTTTAACACTTATAGAGTGTGGAATGGTTCATACTTTCAGAAAACCAATACAGTTTACTGTAGGAAGCACGGAGAATTAGGAATGAATGTGGATACGATTAAAAAAGATAATCTAGAGGGCTCCGGTATGTTACGAGGGCTGCTCTTGTTCTATGTTCCATTGGGGTTATATTCGATGATCATGATGACATCGCATAGTGTGATGAATCTAGGGGTTTCAAGAGCTACCAATGCCGAAATTGGATTAGCAGCGTTTTCGGTGACGATGAACATCATGAATATGTTCGCTTCGCCTTGCTTTACCTCGCGGCAATTGCTGGTCACCTTTGCACACGACAAGAAATCATTAGCCGTCACTAGGTCCATGATGATCAAACTTGGCGCATTTTCCTTGATCATGCTTGCACTATTGGCGGTAACGCCCATAGGGGATTTCGTTTTTGTGAATCTATTCAATACACCAGCTAATTTGTTGAATGATGTAAGAGCAGCAGCGGTTCTAACAATGTCTTTACCTTTTATTTATACTTTGCGGTCTTATGCGCAAGGGATATTGATTGTTGCCAAGAAAACACAATATTTAACTTATACCGTAGTCATTCGTATTTTGTTTATGATCGGTCTAGCCTTTGTTTTACCCAAAATCAGTATTTTGACTGGGGCTATGATTGGAATTATGATATGGACAGCCGGAATGGCTTTGGAAGCTGTTATAAATTACTTGTTTTCACGAGGAAGTTATAAAGAATTACCGGAGGAACCGGATTATGAATCGGGAAGGAAAGTCCTCACTACACAGCAGGCCTTTACATTTATTTGGCCGCTACTCGTGACGTCTTTCATATGGACCTTAGGATTGCCGATGATCAATTCCGGCTTGGGACGCACCAGTAATCCGGAACTTGCCTTGGCGACTTTTCAGGTATCTCGTAATTACGTTTGGATTATCCTCGGCTTCATAGAAAACAATATGCGCCAAGTTCCTTTGATTTTTGGTACCAGCGAAGCCAAAATGAAATACCTCAAGAAATTTAACCTAGGTATTGGTGTTATACTAATGGCCGCAGTTGCTTTGTTAGCTCTGACCCCGGTTGGAAATTGGGGACTGCTCAACATCATTGGCGTTAGCGAAAACATTGCCAACGCTAGCCGACCCGTACTGATTGTATTGATCGCTTTACCGGTCATTTTAGCTTGGACCGAGTTTTACACCGGTTTACTGATGAGGGTCAATAACACCAAATCATTGAGTATCGGTAAAGTTATCAATCTTTCTGTTACCATTGGTTCCGTTATTGCCATGTCGGTACTTATGCCACAATTGGGTGCCACTGCAGCAGCAATTGGCGTGATCATTGGTTATGTAGCCGAACTGGTCTTTCTCTATGTTATTTATGAAAAATTTACAAAGACTGAGTAATAGAAAACGAGGAGGAGAGAATCATGCCTTCGTCTAGAACGATTGCTGCAGGCATTCTTTTTGCCTTTGCATTAGCTTCATTTTGGATCAGTTACTTACAGTTCAATGAAAAAGGGATATTGCTCAATAATGCATACCTTTATGCATCCAAAGAGGAGCGAAAAAGGATGAATAAGAAACCACATTATCGGCAGTCAGCTATCGTTTTTTCAGGGATTGGCGTGATTTTTTTATTGAATGCGATTCAAAGCATGATTCAGAGTGATTGGATCTTTTATGTGGTCATTGGCCTAGCAATCTTGTTGCTTGCTTATGCTATCAAATCAACGATTAAGGTAAACCAGATAAGGTAGTCTAGTCATATAGAAAGTAAACAATGGCATTTTTGCGCCCCCATGCTACAGCATCTGCATGCGTAGAGAAACCTAGATCCAAATGAGTAGCAAAAATCGCTCCACCGGTATCTCCGGCAACTGCATAGCCATAACCTTCAATGTAAAGCTTGGTTCCGAAGGGGATAACACTTGTATCAACACCAACGACCCCGTATCCTTGTGCTAATCCGCTTGCTGTTATACCATAGCCATAGTCACCCGGATTTTTTCCGCAGCAAAGATAACAGGAACAGTAGCCGGTTGTGCTCATGTTGAGTGTTTTATAAGAATTCAACGTAGCTCCATTGGTCAATTGAACCTGGGTACCGTATTCTTCTACCTGGTTTACCACCTTCACTTTTTCTTCGGTATTCTGAAGTGTCTTACTTACTATCACTCCGTCTTCGCTGATTATTAGATACGTGCTGGTCGTTAAACCATCGATACCGCTGACCGTGACTTTTTTGTAAGCAGCGGGTAAATCACTTCGGGGGATCGAGGTTGTGCTAAAGGGTACAACAATACTTTCGGTCAAAATTTCTTGGTTGACACGAATAACCTGAATCGCAATGTCTTTTGTAATAGGCGTAGATGGATCTGGTTGAATACGATCAAACTCGCCAACTTCTAATGCTAACTCTAGTAATAAATCTTCAACTGTCAAAGCGGAGCTTTCTCCGCTGTTTGTTGTTCCGTCAACAGTAATTGTATACGAAACACCGTAATAGACCGTAACGATTAAATCATCGGTCAATTTTTCATGGATTTCCGGAATCACTCGGTCCGATTCTCGCAAAACGATATTGCTTTCTTGCAGAAGATCGCCAACGGTAGCTTTCATCGTAATAATCGCACTTTCGTTGTCAGGGGTAATTAAAGTGATGTGTTTCAGTTGGCTTTGGTAGAATGAAGCACCGGCTAAGCCAATGCTTACTATGAGGATCAGGAGTACTAGAATCTTTTTCTGAGAGATCAATTCAACATATTTTTTATAATTCACTTTTTTTTATCATCCTTTCCCAGGAGAGAGCATAGTTGATATTAACTTCTCTCTCTTCTTTTGTCAAGGAAAGCAGTTCAACGACCAATAGTGGGAGGTCAAATATGAGAATCAACAATTACATTAGTTCAACAGGATTATGCTCCAGAAGACAAGCAGACGAACTGATCGAACAGGGAAAAGTTAAGGTCAATGGCAAACTTGCCACGATTGGATTAGTAGTGAACCCAGAAGATAAGATCGAGGTCAATGGTGAGTTGTTAAAGAGAACTAAGGCACATGTCTATATTGCCTTAAATAAACCCACAGGGATTACATGTACTACAGAACGTCATGTGAAAGGAAACATCATCGAGTTTATCAATCATCCCAAGCGCATTTTCCCCATTGGCAGGTTAGATAAAGATTCTGAAGGGCTGATCCTCCTTACCAGCGATGGTAGTATTGTCAACGAGATTTTAACAGATAAAAACAAATATGAGAAAGAGTATATTGTAACAGTAGACCAAGTGATCACTCCTGCTTTTCTCGAGGGCATGTCCGCAGGGGTTCGTGTTTTCAATCCTGTTAAGGACGAATTTACGATAACAAATCCTTGTAAGATCGTTAAATTGAATTCCAAGATTTTTAGAATCACACTGACTCAAGGTCTTAATCGGCAAATCAGAAGGATGTGTGCTGCTTTTGGATATGAGGTAGTAAAACTTAAGCGCATTCGCATCATGAATATTGAGTTGAAAGATCTACCACTGGGAATGTGGAGAGATTTGACAAAGGGAGAGGTCGGCAGTTTATTGGCTACCGTGGATGTCGATCGAATTAAATAGAATCAGAAGAGGTAAAAGATGTTTCAATATAGAGAGATGAACCTAGAAGAGTCAACTAAGATTAGACAGATAGATGCTACCTGTTACATTGAAAATGCGTGGAGGATGAATCACGAAGCTGGCGAGTATGAACTGATTAAAATAGATTGGACGGACTTTGAGCTTCCGAACGGTTTTGAGTGGCATATTGAACGCTTTGAAAAGACTTTACAATCCGGTGGCAAGGCCTTTGGGTGCTTTGACGATGATACGCTAGCAGGATATGCAACGCTAGACGCAGGAGTGTTTGGAAGAGAAGAGAAGTATGTACTGTTGGACCAAATGTTTGTCTCTAAAGACTACCGTGGCAAAGGCATAGGAAAAGAGCTTATTTCTCTTTGTTCAAGACAAGCGCTCAGGTTCGGGGCGGATAAAATCTATCTTTGTGCCGGGTCTTCTGAGGACACTATTGCATTCTATTGTAAATTGGGCTGTAAGCCAGCTTCGGAAAGAAATGACGAATTGTTTCAAGAAGATCCAAACGATATTCAACTTGAACTGAAGTGCAGTGAAAACAAATGTTGTTCTTGATCTGGCACATACTACAATGAATTATGAGCCATTCACAGAACTGATCTCAAAACTTGTAATAGAGTCTGAAAAACTAAGGTTATCCGTATTGGATTAAGAACAAAGAATACTTGAGAATTGTGGGTAAAATCAATGCCTAATAGTATAAAAGGTTATCTGAACAACCTAATGATGCCTATTCCAGGTGGTATGGAGTACTTAAGAGATTATAAGGATGAGCAGAAATGGATTAGTTCGGATTCTATAATGAGCATGCCTGGGGTTAAAGGCAATTTGACAGAAATCGAAAGAACAGTTGAAATTGAGGCTTTTTATCTTGCCAAATATCCTATGACAAAAAGCTTGTATGAGTTAGTAATTCAAAATGCATGTGGTAATGAAGTATTAAATTCTACACCAATAGTGAATGTCTCTAGGTACAATGCTATTGAATTTTGCAATCTGCTTTCAAAAACTTGTGGATTACAAGAAAGTTATTCTTTTGATCAAAATGGCAGTAATGTTTTATGTGATTGGAATGCCAATGGATACAGATTGCCTACTGATGCAGAGTGGCAGTATGCTTGTAAAGCTGAAACGAGTGGGTATAGGTATGGAGAACTTGATAAGATTTCCTGGTATTGTGATAATTCAGAAGGTAGAATTCATGAGGTTGGTAAAAAAGAGCCGAATAAATGGGGATTATATGATATGTTAGGGAATACCTGGGAATGGTGTTGGGATTTGTATGATGAAAAAACATATGGTGAGTATCGCATTTTCCGTGGCGGTAGTTGGGCTGAACAGGCCAGGGGTTGTGGAGCGACAAGCCGTAGACGAGGCCATCCATCGTTTAGTATCGATGATTTGGGGTTCCGTATCGCCAAATCTTTCTGATGATGCTGAGCTGTCAAAAAGGAATCATCAATGATTATGAAAGGGGATTATCATGGAGAAATCTAATAAGTTAAATATCCTATGGACAAATGCAGATCTTTTGACTTCGGACAAAATGGTTATGATGTATGCAACCAATAGCATGTTAAGACACTGGTGGGATGAAGTAACCGTCATTATTTGGGGTGCGACGGCTCAATTGGTAGCAGAGAACAACATGATGCAAGAGAGAATAAAACTTGCTCAACATGCTGGTGTACATTTTTCAGCCTGTAAAGCATGCGCAGACCAATTAGGCGTTGCTGAAAAACTACTTGATCTTGGCATAGAGGTCATCTATTGGGGAGCTGGATTAACAGAGATTCTTAAGAGTGATGAGAAGCTGATCACGATTTAACATTTTTACTCAGATACGCAAGGAAAAGTGTTTTTTAACGTTGAAAGATGAGATATGATAATGTTACTAACAGATGGGGTGTTCAAATGACTAACAACATAAAAAACAGTACAATATTATCTGTGGAAGAGATCAAAGAATTGTGGTCAAAAACCTACAGCGAAAAAGGAAAACCTGACTGGTCTCACATTTTCCCCTTTTATGATAATGATATTATCTTTCGTGATTCGATCCAAAGAATCGAAGGTAAAGAGAAGTTTGAAGCCATGTGCAATCGTTTAGCCAACCGATGCAAAAGCCTAAAAATGGATATCTTCAATATTGTTAAAACTGAAAATATTGTGATGATGGAGTGGAAAATGACCATGTCTTTCCGATTCTTTCCTGCCAAACCGATTTTTGGAGCCACAAGACTAACCTTCAGTCAAGAGGGCTTGATTCTTGAACAAAGGGATTATTATGATCTCTGGGGTGATATTTATGATGAAATCCCCTTGCTCAAGGGAATCTACCGCGGATTTATGAGAGCTTTTTTCGGATAAGGAGATGTAAAATCATCATGAAACTTCCAGAACAACTCATGTTTATAAAAAACGATATGGCAGTACAAAAGCATAGTGATGAATCTATGTCTGGAAAACTTTGTGTTATATCGGGTGCTACCTCTGGGGTGGGTTACGAGGCGGTTAAAGCGTTAGCTGCTGGAGGTGCAAATATCGTCATGGTGGCTAGAAATGAGAGTAAAGCGAAAACGGTCAAGCGAGAGATTGAAAGTAAGTATTCTGTTGAAGTCGATTATTTTCTTGCTGATTTCTCTGATTTGAGGCAGGTTGAAAAAGCCGCTTTAGCAATTGCTGATAGATATTCAAAAATTGATTTATTAATCAACAGTGCGGGAATCCACTCAACTCAAAGAGTATTGAATCAAGAGGGGCTCGAAATGGTTTTTTGTGTGAATCACTTGGCTCCTTTTTTGTTGACTCAACTGTTGCTCAACAACATGATCCAATCTGCGCCATCCAGAATTATTCAAGTCAACTCAGAGGGACATCGTTTTAATGGTTTGGATCTTAACGATTTGAACTGGGAGAAAAGAATCTATACCGGCTTAAGAAGTTACGGAGCTTCTAAAACGGCACAATTGCTTACCGTATGGCAAATGGCTGAAAACTTAAAAGGAACGGGAGTAACGATCAATGCAATGCATCCTGGAGGGGTGAGGACCAACATCGGCAATAATAACGGATGGTTATATCGTTGGTTTCTCCATAATGTGACTTGGCATTTTTTAAAAGACCCAAAGATTTCCGGGCAAGCGCTTTACTATTTAGCTTCAGCCAAAGAATTGAGTCATGTGTCGGGTAGGTTTTTCAATCTAACAATTGAAGAAAAGCCCGCCGCACATGCATTGGATCGCGAGAATCAAAGAAAAATATGGAATATCAGTGTAGAAATGACAGATTTAGCGAAAAGGATGTAGGGTTCATGAAATACGATGCAATTATTGTGGGCGGGGGAATTGCAGGATTGACCAGTGCTGCGTTTTTATCGAAAAACGGCTACAAAGTCTTGCTTTGTGAAAAGCAAAATCAAATCGGGGGCTTGGTCAGTTCTTTTTACTACGATGGTTTCTTATTTGATGCCGGTGTAAGAGGGATCGTCGATTCTGGTATTGTCAAACCCATGTTAAAGCAATTGAATATTCAAGTAGAATTCGTGAAAAGCATCGTCACGATCGGCATTGAGAATCAATTCATCCGAGTTGAAAACTTAAATTGCCTCAAAGACTACCAGATCATGCTAAATAATCTTTATCCAAATCACGAAAAAGATGTCGAAGCCATCCTGAATGAAATTAGAAAAGTCATGGACTATATGGACATTCTTTATGGCATTGAAAATCCTTTGTTTAAAGACATTACAAAAGATACAACCTACCTCTTCAAGTCCTTGTTACCTTGGCTATTTCAGTTCATGTATAAGTCGGGAAAAATCAAGAATTTCGATCAGCCGGTTTATGATTATTTGAAGAAGCTTACAAATCATCAGCCCCTCATCGATATCATTTGCCAACATTTTTTCCAACAAACTCCGGCTTCTTTTGCCCTGAGCTATTTTAGCCTCTACTTGGATTATGAATATCCAATTAAGGGAACCGCTGATTTGGTAGAGAAAATCAAGGAATATATCATACGATCCGGAGGCATGATTCAAACATCAACAGAGATCGTGCATATTAACCCTGAAAAGCAAACAGTTATTGACCAAAATCAAAAGCATTATAAGTATGATCAATTGATCTGGGCAGCAGATATGAATCGACTCTACAATGCATTGGATTTGGTAGCATTTTCGGACCCCAAAGTTCTGCTCGCTACCGAAGAACAAAAGAGACAACTCAGCGGAAAAAGGGGAGGAGACTCGATTTATTCGCTCTTTTTAGCAGTGGATTTGGACAAAGACTATTTTAGACATAGAGTCAGTGGCCACGTATTTTACACGCCTAATAAACAAGGGCAATCCAAGGTGTTTGACTTACTGAAAAGTGTGAGTCGGACTACCGACAAAGAAATTATTATGAATTGGATGAACGATTATTTAGAATACACGACCTATGAAATCGCCATTCCTTCTTTACGTAACGAAGAGCTTGCTCCCCAAGGGAAAACAGGATTAGTTGTTAGCGTGCTCATGGATTATGATTTTATTAAGAATATCAAGGGCTTAGGCTTTTATGAAGAGTTCAAGAATTTCGCTGAAGTTAAGATGATTGAAGTCTTGACTCAAAGTGTTTTTGAAGGCATGGATCAAAAAGTAATCCATCGCTTTAGTTCATCTCCCCTTACCATTGAAAGAATGAGCGGCAACCTCGATGGCGGTATCACAGGTTGGGCGTATACAAACGACTCGATTCCAGCAATAAACAACATGATGCAAATTGTAAAGTCATGTCATACACCCATTCCCAATATTTTGCAGGCCGGTCAATGGACATTCAGTCCCTCCGGATTACCCATTAGCATTCTAACAGGAAAAATTGCGGCCGATAAGGCAACCAAAACGCTAAAGAAAATCAAACAACAGAATTAGGGAGTGGGTGAAAGATGAATCTCTGGTATAAACAATTAATCAAACCCTCTTGGGCTCCTCCCTCCTGGATTTTTGGTCCGGTCTGGTCCATTCTATATATTGGAATCCTGATCACTTTTGGGACGGTTGGATTTATGTTTGCTAAGGCAGAAATTTCTTGGCAAACCATGGTGCCGTTCGGATTGAATCTTATCTTCAATCTTGCTTTTACACCTTTACAGTTTGGACTAAGGAATAACGAATTAGCACTTTTAGATATTCTTCTGGTACTGGTTACTTTAGTTTGGGCAATTGTTGCAATTTATCCGTTTGCTGCATGGGTTTCGCTCGTGAATATTCCTTATCTACTTTGGGTTAGCTTTGCAACTCTACTCCAAATCAGTATTACCTGGCTTAATCGATGAGGGAGAACGTAAAAGAATGTGCTTGATTCAATTTACAGGCTGGAAAAAGAAGGAATTTCAAAGGGGTTTTGTCGAAACAGAAAAAGAAAGGGTCTAAGCATAAGTGTTTCAAAAATAGAATACCGTTTGAGAAATCGGGTAGGAAATATTGCCGATTTCTTTTTATATAGAAATCCAAAATTTGCTTTTGATATGAGCTATTGATTTCTTAAAAAGGGGGGATAATCGTGAAAAATAGAACGAATATTTTTGTGTGGCTTTTTGTGGTTTGCTTGTCGCTTTCGTTGTGCGTATCTGGTAACAGCCTTTCAGCTTCTGCGTTACAAAAGGATGAAACAATCTACCGAAGTGCCAGTGAATTTGACTATCCACCCTTTTCAGTTGTCACCAATGGACAAGCAGATGGCTTTTCTGTGGAATTATTGAAAGCCGTTGCGAACGAGATGGGATTGGAAGTCGAATTCAAAGTCGACCAATGGGATACAATAAAAAAGGAACTGGAAGATAGGAAGTTAGATATCTTACCTCTGGTTGGGTATTCAGAAGAACGCGATCTTTACTTTGATTTCACGGTTCCTTATATAGTCATGCGCGGCAACATATTTGTTCGCAAAGATTACACAGAAATCAAATCGGAAGAGGACCTGTTCGGAAAAGAAATCATCGTTATGCAAGGCGACAATGCTCAGGAATATGCCGAAACCATGGGCTTCACCGATAAATTGATTCTTGTTGATACCTATACGGAAGCGTTTGAATTATTGAAATCCGGTAAGCACGATGCAGTACTTGCCCAGAGTTTAGTTGGACAGAAACTGATCAACGATTTGAATATAACGAACATTGAAGCTGTAACACGTATGGCAGACAATGGCGTAGATAGGATTAAAGTTTCACTTCAAGGATTTGAGCAGAAATTCAGTTTTGCTGTCAAAGAAGGCGACAAAGAGTTGCTTGCCAAATTAAACGAAGGTTTAGCGATTGTGTCTGAAAACGGCATCTATGAAGAGTTGTATTTAAAATGGTTTCCATTTTTGGTAGACACAACACCGGATTACAAACAAATTGCTACTTATTTTTTGGGGGCATTGCTCCTTGTAAGTGTTGTTTTGCTCCTGTTTTCCTTTCGGCTGATTCGAAAAGAGGTCAGAAAACAAACAGCAAAATTGGAAAACAATCTCTACAAGAACACAATCATGTTCAACGTGATGAATCAAAATTACAGTTCGATTTCGGACTGGCTGGACTATGTTTTGAATGAAATGATCAAAATGACCGGAAGTCAATTTGGTTATATCTACTTGTATAACGAAGAGACTAAGGAACTCACTCTAAACTCCTGGTCCAAAGGAGTTATGGAGGAGTGCCTTGTTGCAGAGAAACAGACCGTTTATCGTTTGGAAAACACTGGGATTTGGGGGGAGGTCATTCGGCAGAGAAAACCGATGATCATCAATGATTTCGGCAAGTCCCATCCTCTTAAAAAGGGGTATCCGGTGGGTCATGTAAAGTTAGAGCGCTGGATGGCGGTTCCAGTCTTGGAGGACAACAAAATCGTCGCTACAGTTGGCTTAGCCAATCGAGCGGAAGATTACGATAATAATGATATATATCAGGTTACTGCTCTGATGAGCGGTGTTTGGAACATGATTGAAAGAGCTAAGTTCCGAGATAAACTTGAAGTTGAGAAAAACAGATATCTATCCACCTTGGTATCGATTGGTGACGGTGTAATGGTGGTAGGTTTGAATGAAAGAATCGAGATGATCAACAAGGTCTGTGCCGAAATGACGGGCTGGTCCGAAGAAGAAGCTAAAGGAACCTATTATAAAGATGTCTTCAGATTGTCACATGAAAATCCCGAACAAGAAATAATGGATCCGGTGGCTGCAGTATTGAAGTCAGGTATCCCACATGAGCTAAGTAACCATGCGATTTTGACGTCTCTCGAGGGTAAATCGTACATGATAGAGGACAGCGCTTCTCCTGTAAAAAACTTACAGAATGAAATGTTAGGGGTTGTCTTGGTCTTTAGAGATGCGACCCAAAAGTTAAAACAGCGAAGACAAATCGAATATTTGAGTTTTCATGATGCTCTGACTGGGTTATATAACAGACGTTTCTTTGAGGAAGAAATGAAAAGGCTTGATCTTCCCAGGAACTATCCTTTGACCATTATTATGGCAGATCTAAATGGGTTGAAACTTACGAATGATGCGTTTGGTCACTACGAAGGGGATAAGCTTTTGAAACAAACTGCAAACCTGTTCAAAACGTATCTCTCCGTAGAAGATGTTGTTGCTAGGTGGGGTGGAGATGAATTTGCTATTCTAATGCCACAGACAACCTCTGAGGAAGCAGAGCGCATCGTTCAAGATATCGTGAAAGCGGCTAGTGAATCAAATACAGATAAGGGTATATTATCGATAGCCTTCGGTTGGGATACGAAGACAGAAAGCAGTATGGAGCTAGAAGAAGTTTTCCGAATTGCTGAAGAACACATGTATAAAAAGAAAATCAGTGAGAGCCAGGGAACCCGTGGACTGACCATTAGGACGATCATTAAAACGTTGTTCGAAAAAAGTCCAAGAGAAGAAAGCCATTCTCAGAGAGTTAAAGATTTGGCAGTCAAAATAGCCAAAGCACTGAAACTTTCTCAATTTGAGATTGCCGATATTTCTACGTTGGGGTTATTACATGATATCGGGAAGATCATTGTTTCGAGTGAGATTCTGGAAAAGCCAGGTAGGTTGACCGAAGCCGAGTATGATCAAATCAAAAAGCATCCGGCCATTGGTTATAGGATGCTAGTTGGTACTAGTGAGTTCTCTAGCATAGCCGAGGGAGTACTCAGCCATCATGAACGATGGGATGGCAAAGGTTATCCGAAGGGAATTAAAGGGGATGAGATTCCAATTGAGGCAAGAATCATAGCCATTGCCGATGCGTATGATGCTATGACTTCCTCCAGACCTTATAGAAAAGTAGGTATGTCATTGGAGAAAGCCAGACAGGAATTGATCAATGGAGCAGGGACTCAATTTGACCCAGAAATCGTCCAATTGATCGTGAAGGAAAAACTCATTTAGATATTTCAATATTAGAAGCAGGCGCATTCAGCCCTGCTTCTTTTTTCTTCATGTGGGAATTGTATTTCCAGCTTAACCATGTCCGAAATATGAATCTTGTAAATGAGCAAGTTGACACAAAGGAAAGAGCGTGATAGTATTATGTTGAAATCTACTTTAAAAGACAACAAAATATTCAAAGAATGAAATTCTGGCAAAAAGGAGAAAAATCGTGGATAGCAGAACGACATTGCACATCCTTCAGATGAACGACAGTCACGCCTATTTTGATTTACATCAGGAGTTATTCTGGGAAAACGGAGAGACAGTATATCGCCCAACTGGAGGTTACGCACGCGTTGCAACCCTAGTGAAGCAGATCCGTGCTGAAAATGAAGATCGGGTATTGTTCTGTGATTGCGGAGATACCTTCCATGGGACCTACCCAGCATTGAAGACTTCAGGTGCGGCAATGACCTCGGTTTTGAACGCGTTGGGGTTAGATGCGATGACTGCTCATTGGGAATTTGTATATGGTCCTGATGTTTTCAAACAGCGGACCTCTGAACTCAATTTTCCAACACTCGCCATTAATGTTTTTGAGCAGAAATCCAAGAAATTAATCTTCCCACCTTATTACGTGAAAGAGATTGCCGGACTCAAGCTCGGTCTAGTGGGCGTCGCTTCCAATATTATTGACAAGACTATGCCGCCTTCCTACAGCAAAGGACTAGAATTCACCCTTGGACTCCAAGAGCTCCCGCCAATAGTTGACACTTTACGTAATCAAGAGAAAGTTGATCTGATCATTCTAATTTCACACTTGGGTTTCCCTCAAGACATGAAGCTTTTATCCGAAGTTTCGGGAATCGATATTTGCTTGAGTGGCCATACCCATAACCGCCTTTATCAACCGGCGCTTCAAGGGAATACGCTGGTCATACAATCGGGTTGCCATGGTTCTTTCTTGGGGCACTTAGAACTCGATTTGGAAGATAATAAGATTGTTGAATTCCGTCACCGTTTAATAGAAGTCGAAGCCAATCTTGCTCCAGATCCTGAATTAGAGGAGATTATAGATAAGGTAATAGCACCGTATAAAAAGGAATTGTCGAAGGTTGTGGGCAGAACTGCCACAGCATTGAATCGCGTCACCACATTGGAAACAACCATGGACAATTTCCTCTTACAGGTATTGCTCGAAAACACAGGGGCAGAATTAGCTTTTTCAAACGGGTGGAGGTTTGGAGCACCTATTGTCCCTGGAGAGATCATATTGAATGATTTGTATAACATCATACCTATGAACCCACCGGTCTCGACGGTAGAACTTACCGGACAAGAATTGTTAGACATGTTGGAGGAAAACCTCGAAAGAACATTTTCGAGTGACCCGTACATGCAAATGGGAGGCTATGTTAAACGTTGCCTTGGGCTTAAGGGTTACATCAAGATTGAGAATCCAGCAGGTCATCGCATTCAAAAACTATTTATTGGTGATAAAGAAGTCAATCTCAGCCAATACTACACCGCTGCCTTTGTTACACCTCAGGGCGTACCCGAAAAATACGGTCGTAATCGCGCTAACAAGTCTGAGCATATCGTCGAAGCGATGCAGGCGTATCTCATCAAAAATCGTATTCTTCACGCAGAATTAAGAGGAACTTTTATTGTCGTGTAGTGAAAGAATAATGAAGGAGGGAATCTATATGCATTATAACTTGCTCATTGGAGGTGCAGCCGGTCAAGGAATCGATACCATGGCGGCTTTACTGGGAAAACTACTAAAAAAAGAAGGGTATGCTTTTCTCACAACGTTCGATTTCATGTCAAGAATTCGTGGAGGTCATAATTTTATCCTCATACGCTTTGGCGATAGTCCTGTGTATTCCCACAGCATGAAGCTCGATGGACTGATTGCGCTTGACGATGCTTCAGTAGAACTGCATCTTGATCAACTAAAGCCAGAGGGGTTTATCCTTTGTGACGAGAAAATCAAGACGGACGATAAACGGGCTATAAAGATCCCTATGACTGATCTTGCCAAAGCGCTTGGCAATCCGAGGGTTGCCGGTAGTATTGCCACCGGAGTTCTTATGAAGCTGTTTGGATTATCTCTGGACGGCATCAAAGAAATCCTGGAAACAGAGCTCGATGCTAAGTATATTGATATCAATCTGAAAGCCTACGATAAAGGATACGGGTTGGTAGAAGACCGGTATAAAAAACTTAAAGCCGATTACTCCAAGCAAATGATCATCAATGGTAATAAAGCGGTCGCCTTGGGAGCGCTGGCAGCGGGGCTTAAGTTTTATTCCGCTTACCCCATGTCACCGTCCACCGGAATCATGGAATTTTTGGCTGCCCACAGTACAGAACTTGGTTTGGTCGTGGAACAAGCAGAGGATGAAATCGCTGCTATTAATATGGTTCTTGGCGCTTCTTATGCCGGAGCTAAGACAATGACCGGGACTTCCGGGGGTGGTTTTTCACTCATGGTTGAGGCTTTAGGTTTAAGTGGTATTGCAGAAATACCGATCGTGATTGCTGACGTCCAAAGACCGGGACCAGCAACGGGTCTGCCGACCAGAACAGAGCAGAGTGACCTGCGTTTTGTCATCCATGCTTCCCAAGGCGAATTCCCTAGAAAGGTCGTCGCCTTGCGAAACCACGAAGACGCGTATCTCCAAACCATTAAGGCCTTCCATACTGCCGAGAAGTATCAGATTCCTGTCATCATTCTCAGTGATCAGTATTTAGCCGATAATTCTTCAACCGTTGAGCCGTTCACTCTGCCAAAGGAAGCCAAAAAAACCGAACCCGAAGTTTTAGCGGGTGAATACAAGCGGTATCTCCTCACAAAAGACGGAATTTCACCGAGATTGATACCGGGACAAACAGAAAAACTTGTTTTGAGCGATAGCGACGAACATGATGAACTTGGATTGATCACTGAATCTGCCGAAGTCAGAAACAGCATGGTGGAGAAAAGGACACGTAAACTTTTAGGGGTTATAGAAGAGCTTGAAGAACCGGACTTTTTTGGTTCAAAGAATGCAGAGGTTCTTCTGCTTGGCTGGGGTTCCACTTGGGGACCCATTAAAGAGGCCGTTGAGTTTCTAAATTCAGAAACCCCCAATAAATTCTCTGCTCTGATTTTTGGAGATGTTTTCCCTCTACCGGAAAAACTGCTAAAGGAAAAAGCAAAAAAAAGCAAAGTTATCATCAATATTGAGCAGAATGCAACCGGTCAATTTGCTGGACTTGTTCGTGAAGAAACAGGTATTGTTTGTACACACAGCATTTTGAAGTATGATGGACGTCAGATAACCGGAGAAGAGATCGCAGTACGCGTGAAGGGGGTCTTGATATGAGTCAACAAGAATTTTGCACACGAGAGACTGCTTGGTGCCCTGGGTGCGGAAATTTCAGTATATTGAATTGTCTGAAAAAAGCATTAGAAGAGCTCAAGCTGGAACCCCACAAGGTGCTCATGGTGGCAGGGATTGGGCAAGCTGCCAAAACTCCGCAATACATTGGTGCTAACGCGTTTTGCGGTCTTCACGGAAGGGCTTTGCCCCCAGCTGTGGCTGCAAAGATTGTGAACGAGGAACTGGTCGTAATTCTTGATACCGGCGATGGTGATTCCTATGGCGAAGGAGGGAACCATTTCATTCATAATATTAGGCGCAACGTTGATGTCAGTCATTTCGTTCATGATAATCAGATTTATGGGTTGACCAAGGGTCAAGCTTCACCGACAACGGAGATCGGTCATATCACAGGAGCTCAACCCGATGGAAGTATCAATATGCCCTTTAATCCAATGTTAATAGCCTTAGCAGCAGGAGCTGGGTTTGTAGCTCGTGGTTTTGCCGGGGATCAGGATCAGCTGGTTGAACTGATGAAGCAAGCGATTGGTTTCAAAGGATATGCACTCCTCGATATTCTCCAACCATGTGTTAGCTTCAATAAAATTAATACCTATGAATGGTATAAGCAAAGAGTCAAGCCCATAAGTGAGAAGCATGATCCAACCGATTTCAGTGCAGCGATTAAATTAGCGCAAAACCTTGGTGAAGAAATCCCTACAGGTATTCTTTACAAAGTAGAGAAACCGGTTTACCACGATCGTCATCTGGTTTTAAAAGATCATAAACCACTGATTGGTAAGAAAACAGATCAAAAAAAGTTGGAACGTTTGATCAAATCATTCGTCTAACAGGAGCAATTACCTGATGATGAGAGCAGCTTTATCTCGAGTTCGTATGTATAGATTGAAACGAACTCGAAATGAGGCTGTTTTTTTACGAATATGTCGAATATAGATACGAGATATGTATAAAGAGTGAATTTTATACCCATATAGATTGACATATTCTAATAAAAATGCTAATATAATATCAGAAGATAGTCCAAACAATAATAAGAAATCTGTATAAAATCAATTTTAAAGGGAACCTCAATTAGGGTCTATCTGCTATAACGAGCAGTAAGATATAGAAAGTAGAGATGTTGAACATGGAAGACACGATTAGACAAACAGAAACACGCAACACTCAACAAGAAGGCCACATTGGAACAACACTAATCGGTTTATTCTTTGGTGCTATCGAAATTCTTCTGGCTTTTCGTCTAGGTTTCAAACTACTGGGAGCGAATTCAGGAAATGGTTTTGTTCAGGGAATTTATACAATAACCCAGTATCTTGTAACGATCTTTGAAGGTATTTTCGCTAAGAGTAATGTAGACGGTATTGAATCTGCTGCTGTCTTTGAACCTGCAACTTTAATTGCAATGATTGTTGTTGCTTTAATTGCTTGGGGTGTGATGAGCTTGATTCGACCTCGATCGAAAAACCTTACCAAAAAAACCGAATACACAGAACGCGAACTACCGAAATTCAAATAACCCGTGAGAACACGAAAACAGAAAGAGGGATTATTATGCTGTGGAACATTGTTGTAATTCTAATTGTATTATGGCTCCTTGGGTTTGTGACCTCATTTGGAGGATCATTGATTCATATTCTTCTAGTGATTGCTTTGGTCTTGATCGTATTGAATTTACTTCAAGGTAAAAAAATACTATAAGCGGATTCTTAGGAATTTCATTCAAAGCATCCTAAAAGTAAAAGGAATCTTGGAGTAAAAACCAAGATTCCTTTTTTATTTGACTTCAGAGAGCGAAATGACTATACTTAAATCAACAAAAATGTTTAAGATTAAAGGAGTCTATGATGACGAAAAGAATGAAGGTAGCTCTATTAGGTGGGGCTATATTGGGACTAGTCTGTGTGGTAGGAGCCAGTATCCGCTCAGGTTTCACAGCATCACCGGTTTTTGTATTTTCACTATGGTACAACCGTTTGATCATAGGATTGGCGATAGGTGCTCCTTGGGTCAATTCAGGTAGAAACTATGCATTATTACGTGGAGGATTGTTAGGTCTTATGGTTTCTTTCGCTTTCTATAGTTCTACGGGGTTTCAAGATCCTGTCAGTTTTGTAGCAGGAGTTATATATGGGGTCATCCTCGAAGCATGGCTTAGCCGGATCGGAGAATAATGAAGGAATTAGAAGAGCGATTAGTTCGCGAAGCACTGTCATTTTATCCTCTGAGAGAACCACAAATTCATTTTTTAAGACACAATGAAAATATTACTTGTCGAATAATCGATGCAACCGAAACGTATGTCTTAAGAATCCACAAGCCGGAGCCGGGTTTTGAACAAAAAATCTTTGATGCACAGGTAACAGATGAGCAACTCTTTCAAAGCGAAGTTAATCTTTTGCTTCACTTGAAACATTCTAATTTGTTTCCAGTGCAAGTGCCAGTTCGAGGTACTACTGGTGCTTATGTTTCGGTCCTCTCCGATGGTTCACCGGCAGCTTTATTCCACTGGCTTGAAGGCTCGCCACTGGATAAGAGTATGGCATCAGAGTACGCTCGTGATTTAGGAACTTTGGCTGCCCTCATACACAAGGCATCAGAGGGTTTTTGCGATGTGCGGCTTGAATACTCGCACAAGTTGATAAAAGCAATGCAAGCAGAAATCGAGTACGCTCAAACACTAAACCATATAACCTTGGAGCACGCAAATATCTGCCAAAGTGCTCTTTTTGAAATTGACAATGTTATGACAGAATTAGATTCTAAGCCGGATTCAAAGAGCTTGATTCATGCAGATTTGAACTTCGGCAATGTTTTACAGACACCCAACGGGTTTGCTCCAATCGATTTTTCTCTTTCGGGTTACGGTTATAGAGCACAGGAATGTGGTATGATCGCTTCGAATTTCACGGATGCATTGCTACAAAGGGCGGTTTGTGAGGGGTATGCTCAGAGCAGCGGAATCAGCATAGACCCTCTCCACCTGCAGTCTTTTTATGCATTGTCAATTTTGTTGTTCATTACAAGCCAACATAATCGTTACTATGATAAGGATTGGTTTTCACCGGCTATGGATCGTTGGTGTAGAGATTATTTTGAACCGCTGATTTTGAAGGGAATGTGTTAGAATGGTTTTTGAAACGGAACGCTTGATCTTTGAGAAACTAAAATTAGACGATCTTGACAGCATTATGCCCATTTGGGGAGATGCAGAAGTCATGAAATATTGCGGTGGTGCAGGCACTAGAGAACGTGAGTTGAGAGCACTGCAATATTATATTAATATGCAGCAAGAAAAAGGGTTTTCGCCATACAAAGTGATCGTCAAAGAGAGCGGGGAAACCATTGGTGTCTGCGGCTTTAACCCTCCAGCACGAGGGTATGATACTGAGCTCATGTATCATTTGCTGAAGAGTGCTTGGGGCAAAGGCTACGCAACAGAAGCAGCAAAGGGCTGTATTGATTTTGCCAAACGAGAATTGAACATCGAAAAGATCGGTGCCTCCGTGGATTTAAATAACCCAGCTTCTCAAAAAGTGCTGATCAAAGTGGGGTTTCAATTTGTTGGTATGAAGTGGTGTGAAGAGACAAAGCAAGACGAATATTATTACGAGCTGATTTTGAAATAGTCTGAAGCAAGGAGGATAATGGCCATGAAATGGAAAGGTAGAGAAGAAAGTACCAACGTTGAAGATCGACGTGGTTCGGGTGGTATTTCCAAAAGTGGGGGAGTAATCGGTGGAGGACTCGGCATTGTTGTCCTTATCGTTTACTTGCTCTTTGGAGGTGACCTAGGTCATATCATCAATCAACCACAATTTACAGATACCTATAATCAACCTGCACATGAACAAACCGCAGAAGAAGAGGAAATGGTAGGGTTTATATCTGTTGTTTTAGCAGATACGGAAGTTCTTTGGAATGATCTGCTAGCTCTAGAAAATATCGATTACCAAGAACCAGTTTTGGTTATATATTCCGGTTATGTTCAGTCAGCTTGCGGTACAACCGGTGCATCCACCGGTCCTTTTTACTGTCCGGGTGATAATAAAGTCTACATTGACTTAAGCTTCTTCGAAGAGATGCAGGCAAAATTAGGGATCTACGGTGATTTTGCCATGGCTTATGTCATTGCTCATGAAGTGGGACATCATGTACAGAATCAGGTAGGGATCATGGATCAGATCCAAGAGTTGCGAACGAAGTTGAGCGAAGTAGAATATAATGAAATATCGGTTCGTTTAGAACTCCAAGCAGATTATTTAGCTGGAGTCTGGGCACATTATGTGGAGGATCTGGACCTGCTGGAAGAAGGAGATGTTGAAGAAGCCCTGAACGCGGCCAGCGCCACTGGAGATGATCGGATCCAAAAGCAAACCCAAGGTTATGTTGTACCCGACAGCTTCACCCACGGCACTTCTGCGCAACGCGTAAAGTGGTTTACCATGGGCTATGTTGAAGGAGATCTTGATTTGTGGGATACCTTCAGTATGCCCTATGAAGATTTAGCATGGATCAGACCTTTGAACAATGAATTTGAGATCAATTCGATACCTCAACAGTAGTTTAAATGAATCAATTCTGCAAAGGAGAGACCTATGCAATCTATTAAAAAAATGCTACCCTATCTTTTAATATGTGCAATAGCATTCTATGTTTTACCTTTATTTGGACAGACTACCGGAGGCTTTATGCTAATTCTATTGGTAGTCATTCCATTCATATGCTTTCTTACCTCGTTAGTCTACGGCTTGATAAATGAATGGAATCTGCTGTATCCTATTCTGGTTGGGTTGCTTTTCGCTCCAACCGTATTTCTCTTCTACAATAGTTCTGCTTGGGTCTATATTATTGGATATGCATTTTTGTCATTTGTTGGTATTTACGTCGGTAAATCCATTAAAGAGGGACGAAAGACGGGGGTGAAGTAATCTTGCTGGGAAACAGAACAGTAACCGAAGTTCAAATCGAAATTCTCTTCAAGACCCTAGAAGATCGGTTCATTAAGAATATGCATCGTCATCCTGGTTTGGTTTGGTTTGGTTAAACGTTGAAACTAAGTTGCTATCTGGTCCTGAAAAGATGTGGTCGCTTCTGCAAATGGAAGAAACCGGAGGCGAACCTGATGTAGTCTTCTATGACATGGAAGCGGATAAGTTCGTATTTTTTGATTGTTCTCCAGAAACCCCAAAAGGGCGAAGAAGCATTTGTTATGATCGAGAAGCTTTAGAGTCTAGAAGAGAAAACAAACCCAAAACCAGCGCGATGGATATGGCAAATGAGATGGGAATAGAAATCCTAACAGAAACTCAATATCGTGACTTACAGGCATTAGAAAGCATTGATACCAAGACTTCCAGTTGGGTCAAAACCCCCGAAAAGATACGAAAACTTGGCGGAGCACTCTTCTGTGACAGACGCTATGATACGGTTTTTGTGTATCATAATGGTGCAGAGTCGTACTATTCGGTGAGAGGGTTTCGCGGAGTTTTGCACGTCTAGTTTGCAACTATCCCAAAATTAAAAACCAGGAGGACAATGTGAAAATCTCAAAAAATGATGCTTTGATTTGGTTCGATTACTTCTCACAAATGACAGAAGAAGAAGAAATCACCGTGAAGCACGAGGAAATTATCTATGCTACCTTTGCTCAAATCGAAGCTGCGGTTGAACAAAAAAGAGAGCGACTGATCTCCAAGATCAAAGGTTTAAAAACGTTGCAGAATCGCACCTTTTATGTAGGGAATGATGAAAAATTCCCCAGTGGTTGTAAATCATGCCTCTTGGGAACAGGACTAAGTGCAATTCGTAAAACTAACGTTTGCAACTTGGATTGTAAGTTTTGTTATAACTATGGAGAACTTGACGCCATGGCTCCAGTGGGCGAGGGCATGTGGGAAATTGGTGGCACAAAGTTTTATGAAAAAGATCTTGACCTTTTGCTTTCGATTCATCAAAAGCCCACGGGAATCTCCTATGTTTATTTAGAACCCTTCATGGAAATCGAAAAGTATTATCCGGTAATCAGAAAATTCAACGAATTTAACATTCACCAGCATATGTATACCAATGGCACCTTAGCGACCGAAGGGAATTTAAAAGCCCTTGGGGAAGCTGGTTTAGATGAGTTGCGTTTCAATTTAGGAGCATCCGATACCGCAGACTCTGTCATTGCTAATATGGCTTTGGCGAAGAAATATATTAAGCGTGTTGGTATTGAAACCCCAATGACGCCTGAATTCTTCAAAGAATTCTTCAAGAAGAAGCAAAGTATTTTAGATACCAAGATCGATTTTATCAATTGTGCAGAATTACATCTCAATGAAAACAACATTGATAATTATCATGGGGAAAATATGTACATTTCCAGACATGGTTACATATCGCCGATTTGGAGTAGAGATTTAACACTGGAATTCATGGCTATCGCTGCTGAAGAAAACTGGGATCTTGTTGTGCATGACTGTTCAAACTATACCAAATTCGCGCGTGGCTTAAATTTGAGCAGTAAAGAGGGAAAGTGGTTTGGTGCCAACGATTATACGTGTGAATTCGAACGCCTGCCTTTTGAATCGTTTCTGGCTACCCTCAATGATGACAATTTTAAATTTATCATAGAAGAAGAGTTGCCGGCGGCCTACAAACCGGTCCTACTGACGTTTTAATTCATCTCAACTTTACAAGAAGGCAGGAGTGAAGAATATGTGGCAATGCCCTAAATGCAAACGAGAATTCAAAAACACAAATCAAGATCATTTTTGTGAAGAGGCACCCAAAACAATTGATACCTATATTGCGGCACAACCACTTGAAGTACAACCCGTACTGCAACAAGTTCTTGAAGTCATTCGCGCTGTGTTACCGGATGCCGAGGAGAAGATCTCTTGGAGTATGCCAACCTTTCGTAAAAAGCAAAATATCATTCACTTTGCCGGTTTTAAGAAACATATGAGTTTATATCCGGGCGTAGAAGCGATTGTGCATTTTGAAGATCAACTCAAAGGGTATAAGACCAGTAAAGGTGCCATTCAGTTTCAATATAATCAACCCATACCTCTTGCACTGATTGCAGATATTGCAAAATGGTGTTATGAAACCGGAAATCATCATTAGTAATAGAGTTGAATTCAGAGAGACAATTCTATTCAGAGATACTTACTTCAAAAACGACTTGAGCAAGTCAGCACGATGCGAGTGTCGTTGCGAAAAGAATGCAAATATTGGTATATTTGGTATATGAAGATAAGAAGGGGTTGATATTATGAGCCTGTTAATGAATTATAACGATCAACGTTATATTGAAATTGCTCAAGTCGTTTTTGAAGAGCAATTTATAAGAGATCCAAAGCTGCATCGCGAAATGGATGATCGCCGGAAGAAGTTAATGTATGATGATGTAGTATATAACATTAGCTTCCTTATGACGGCAGTGCATTTTAATGACAGCACTATTTTTGAGGAATATGCAAAATGGATATACGAACTTTTATGCAGTTTGATGAAGGATCTAGACAGGGATCGTATTATGCAGCAAATGATTACTCATTATCAGATCATGTCAGATATCTTTACTCAAAAGGCTGCGGGAATGATGACTGCCGATGAACTTTCACGTGTTCGTGCTTATTTGGAGCGAGGAATACAAGTAACAAAAGCAGCTGTAACAAATATTAGTTTATCTTCTACTTTTGTTGAAGGAGAATACTTTGAGATTAGGAAAAATTACTTGGATGCTATCTTAACGAATCAAACAAGATTAGCTTATCAGGTCATTGCCGATGCAAGAAAACAAGGAATTCCCTTAGCACAAATTTTCGAGAGCATTTTAGCGAAAGTCATGTACGAAGTCGGAGAATTATGGCATAAGAATGTGATTACTGTGGAAAAGGAACATTATGCCACTTCGGTAACACAAACTATATTATCTGGCTTCTATGACGAGATTTTTGAGCAACCTAGAAAGGAATTCACCTTGGTTTCCTGTTCTATTGGTAGTGAATTACACGAAATGGGAATTCGTATGCTTTCAGACATCATGGAATACCAAGGCTGGGATACCTTTTATTTGGGTGCTGCACTACCGCCAAACGCAATCCTTTCGGCTATTGAAGAGCACAAACCGGATATTGTCGCACTTTCGGTAACAATGCCACCTTATTTAGCGATTTGTGAAGATGTTGTTAACAAAATCCGCGAAAAACACCCTCAGATGAAAATTGCTGTGGGTGGTCAGGCTTTCAGAAGTACTGACCGGCTTTGGGAAAAGTGGAATGTAGATTTCTATTCGGTAAGTGCTGGAAGTTTTGCTCTGTGGGCAAATCAAATTGTAAAGAAATAGAAACGAGGTGATAAGAGAAATGATGGAAAAAGAGGTTTCTTTTTTGCTGGAGATTAATCGGATGGGTTTGATCGTAGATATCTTTTGGTATCACCCTATTTTTCTCTTATCGCCTTATCAAAAAAACATTGTAGATTTGTTCGTTGACTCGGAAAAGGAAAGACTGGTTAATTTAATACAGGATATTTGCTTGAACCAAGAAAATAAAGTATGCCTTGAGCACTTTCGATTAATTAATCTCGAGATTGACATCTCTATGTGTTTTGCTCGCTTAGAGGAGAAGATTTTGATTGTAGGCTATAATGGAAGTTTATTCAAATCCGATGCTGAAACTGAGTTCGTTCGAACTTTGCTGGACCGATTTATGAAAGTTATTGCATCTTTGGATACGAGTTACTTGACCAAAAACGAACTTATGGTCCGGGATCAATTTGAACAAATTCAAAAACTGAATAACGAATTGCTAAATGTTCAAAGATTACTAAAAAGAGCGAATGCCCAGTTAAACCGACTCAACGTGGAGCTCAACAATAGGTTGGTTAAAGATGCATTAACCGGTCTAACCAGCCGGTACCAGTATCGAGAGGAAATAGATTTAGTCATATCCAAGACTCCTGAGAAGTATGGAATCTTTGCCTTTATTGACATTGATAATTTTAAGAACGTAAACGATACTTTTGGACATCGTGTGGGTGATGAACTCTTAAAAGAATTTGCACATCGGTTACAGCAGTTACCTTTTAGCTCTATGATAGCAATGAGAATATCGGGAGATGAGTTTGGTCTCTATATCCACGGGTATAATCAAATCCAGTTATATGAGTTAGAGAGCGTTTGGTTAAATATTCAAGATGTTGTGACGAATGAACCCATCATAATCGACGGTAATCAGCATCAGGTCCGATGTAGTGTCGGAATGGCAATCTATAATCTTGATACCAATAATGTGTATGACTTAATCGAATTTGCTGATTTTGCTATGTATGAAGCAAAAAAGACTAGTAAGAATACGTTTAGCCTTTTTGACAAGAACCGCTATGCCGAGAGTAAACTTTCCTTGAAGTAGTCAGAATAACCGTGTAGGGGTTGTTCATAAGCTTTAAAAAAAGAAGGGTAGGAAAAGCATGTTCAGAGAAATGAGAAGAAGTAAACAATTGTTGTCTAACGAAGTAGCGGTTCGAGTTTTAAATCAGGGTAGTAATGGCGTTTTGGCTTGTTTGGGGGACGATGATTACCCCTATGCGGTGCCTTTAAGTTATGTATACGCAGATGAAAAGATCTATTTTCACACAGCCAAACAAGGTCATAAGCTCGATGCCATTCGAAAACATTCCAAAGTGTCTTTTTGTGTTATTGATGAAGATACGATTGTTAGCAAAGAATATACTTCTTATTTCCGTAGTGTAGTAATTTTTGGGAAAGCGCGCATCGTTGAAGGAGAAGAAAGACAGATTGCCTTGCAAGCGATTGTTGAAAAATATTCAGGCGATCAGCCACTGGAAGCAAAGCAAAAGGAAGTTTCTGGTTGCTCCCAAGCTTTGTTGGTAGCAATCGATATTGAGCATTTTTCGGGTAAAGAAGCCATTGAACTTGTTCAAAGGAGTATCTAATGATGAATCAGATTTATTTTGAAACTCCGAGGTTAACCCTTAGGGATTGGACTGAGCAGGATCTCTCTGAATTCAAAAAAATGAACCTGGATCCACAGGTCACTCGCTATTTTCGAAAATCGATAACAGAGGAAGACAGCGAAAGATTTTATCAAAATGTTGTGCAGAAGGGTTTCTCGGAGGACGGTTTCGGACTCTATGCGGTCGAACTGAAAGAGAACCACACATTTATTGGTTTTATAGGCTTTCATCGTTTGGACTTTGAGTCCTTCTTCACCCCCTGCATTGAAATTGGTTGGCGATTGAAACCGGAAGCATGGGGATTTGGCTACGCTACCGAGGGAGCGAAAGAATGCCTTAGATACGGTTTTGAAACCTTGGGTTTTGATAAAATTTACAGTAACACGCCGGTTTTGAACATTGCTTCAGAAAATGTAATGAAGAGAATAGGCATGAAGAAGATTCAGAATTTTATGTACCCGGGCTTTCCGGAAGACAGTCCACTTCGAGAACATGTTTTATATCTGATGGAAGCTTAAAAAGAGGCCATTGTGACTTGCACAATGGCCTCTTTCTATTCTATTTGCATTTTGAAGCTGGTAATTTGAAGAATAAAAAAATCGCTCCTACTAGTAGGCCACTCAACCCGATGATACCTGTTGGGTTGGGACCTAGTAATCTACTGACACTTAATAAGGATACCATAACCGGTAGTTCACCAATAACATTTGATGCTCCGTGAAGAATTGTTGCAGGAATGATACTGTTGGACTTTATGGTTACAAAAGCAAGCCATACTCCCAAAACAACACACACCAGCACCATCATAATCATTCCACTAAAAGGAGCCCCCCAATAATCAAGAGAGTAATTAAAACCAAAATTTATCAACACAGCATGAGCAGCGCCCCATAACAGACCATGCATAATAACGGCTTTTCTCGTGGTTGTCAATTGTAGAAGTTGAGGCAACAAATATCCTCTCCAACCGATTTCTTCTCCTAATGCAAAAAGATGAACTGGCAAAATTAGAGGAGAAAGGAAAATTGCTGCTATGCCGATAGTTAGGATGTTTGAAATTGTTAAGTGGAGATTCGCCGGGGCCCCAAATTGAGCATAGTTTTCGACGATGTATCTAGCAGCGAAATCTATGTCGTTTGGAAAAATTACAAAGAAGAAAAAGGCTCCAAGAAAAATGGCTACTCCCGGTGCAAATGCAGAAAACAAGTAGAGCTTTTTGTTCTTTATAAAATTCGGCTTCATTAACCAGGGGGAAGTATCGCGAGTAAGCTTTTTAGTAATTACAGTTGCTACAATAGGAAAAACGCTAAAGAGTCCCCACACAATGATGTAAGTACTGGGTTGCAAATAGATTGCTAACCAACTTAAAAATAGGAAAGCGTAAATCATGCCTAAAAATAAGTATGCTCTTTTCTTCTGTATTAGCATATCTTTGTTATCCTCCACATCACTTCAAATATTTCGCTTGCGACTCTAATTTTGAGTTATTACGCGATCTACAATTTCAGCAATTTTATCTACATTGTTTACATAGATAAAGTGATTTCCTTCAAGAATTTCATATTCTGCATGTGGACCCACTCGTGCTAAATGTTGATGTTGATACTCTTGTGGGGTCATTTTTAATTGGCTGTTCGGAGTAAGGTAGGTGCTTTCTGCAATGATTTTGAAGAAAGGAATCGTAGAAGGGAAGGGTAAGACCAGAGTTTGCTTTATAAACTCCGCCGTGTTTGAAATCTGATCGAGTACATTGTCATTAATGGTAAAACCCGAGAAGATTATCATATCGTTGATTTCCTTTTCGGTATAACCATGTGAAAGTAGATTCTTCTTGTCAGTGGCAACAGTACCGATAATGGATGTGAGACCTACGGCTTGCTGGAATTTGGCAAAACCTAATAAAGGCTTGACAAAATCCGGCATTTCAGAATAATAAGAAGTTGATGTACCATCCAGCGAAATAATTGCCTCAACTTCGTTGGGATACTTTGCTGCATAGTATTCACTGTAGACGCTGGAAATAGAGTGTGGTATCAAGATATAGGGGGCACTATAGCCAGATTGATGTAAGGCGATTCTAACTTCTTCGACATAATTTTGACTGGTGCGTTCATAAGACGTCTGGCCACTAAAACCAACACCAAAGTATTCAATACAAACAACGGTATACTTTTCACTGAGTTTTCTCATGAGAGGACCAAACTCAGCGGAAGGAAGACCAACTCCCATTCCGGGTAGTAAAACAATCGTTTTCTCTCCAGTCCCCATACTGTAAATATGCATTTGACCATCGTTTACATCGACAAGGGTTCCGTACGGAGCGATTTGTGTATACTTTGCTTTAAAATAGGAAGCGTGAAGTATGCTTCCTAATAGCAAAATCACAGCTAGAGTGACGAGAAAGATTTTTAAGAAGCGCTTAAGAAAATGCTTGCCTCGGCTTAAAAATCCAGATCGAGAACCTTGTTTCATCGTAATGTCAACTTCCTTCTTTTTTGAATAACTTGATTTTCAAATTGATCGGTCTGCGTGACCGAGCGGACAACACATTCGGCAATTCCATTGACCATACCTTCCAGTTTCATCCATAAAGGCGAATTTATTTTAGAGTAAAGAAACTTCCCTAATTGCTCAAAGAAAGATGCTTATTTAGACGTGTGAATATAATTTATGGTCCAACTTTGCTAAAACAAGGGATTTGTGGAAACGTACGAGAAATCTATAACGATTCCGGAATTTTAGGAGGGTATTTAAATGGCTAAGTTGTCAAAAAAGGCGTATGAGAAGAAGTTAGAAGAATTGCAAAACGAACTAGTCAATCTTCAAGACTGGGTCGTTCATAAAGGATTAAAGGTTGTTGTTCTCTTCGAAGGCAGAGATGCAGCCGGTAAAGGTGGAGCTATTAAACGCATTGCCGAAAAACTGAATCCCAGAACTTGTCATATCGTTGCACTACCCAAGCCCACCGAGAAAGAACGAAGCCAGTGGTATTTTCAACGCTATGTAGCGCATCTTCCCAGTGCGGGAGAAATCGTTTTATTTGACAGGAGCTGGTACAATCGCGCCGGAGTCGAACGGGTTATGGGCTTCTGCACCGATGCAGAGTATTGGGAGTTTCTCAAAGCCGTACCCGCTTTCGAAGAAATGTTGATGCGTTCTGGAATCATTCTAATCAAATATTGGTTCTCTGTCAGTGACGAAGAGCAAGAACAGCGATTCCAAGACCGAATCAACGATGATGCAAAACGCTGGAAACTAAGCGAAATGGATAAAGAGGCACGAGCCAGATGGGTCGATTACTCCAGGGCTAATGATGTTATGTTTCACTATACTGATACAGAAAAATCTCCTTGGTACGTCGTTGATTCCAATAAAAAACGCTACGCCCGTCTCAATGTTATTTCCCATTTGTTATCGATGATTGATTATGAAGATATACCTCATCGGGAATTTGTCTTGCCCGAAAGGCAAACCGATGAAGGGTATGTGCCCGCGACAATCGATCCTACTAAAATGATACCCGATATTGCTTCTATATATGCAGAAGAACAAAAATAAAGGATGTTGGTTTCATGCACGAGATTCCTGGGTTTTCTCAATTTAAAAAAGTAGAACCCCTACTCAAGGGGTGGTCCAATGACAAAAAATACAAAGTAGAGACTCAAGAGGGAACTTTTCTATTGCTCAGAATAGCCGAGATTGAGGAAATCGAGAAAAAGCGAGCCGAGTTTGAATTTATGAAACAGATTGTTGGTCTGGGAATCCCAATGTCTCAACCTTTAGGTATTGGTACCTGTAGTCAAGGTAAGAAGGTTTATACGCTTTTAACCTGGTGTGAGGGAGAAGATGCTGAAAGTGTTTTACCCACACTAACGGAAGAGGCACAATATCGTTTAGGGTATCAGGCAGGGTTGATTTTAAGAAAAATACATTCAATGAAAGCACCCTTCGGGCAAGAAGAGTGGAGCAATCGATTTAATCGTAAGATTGGTTCTCGGATTGCTAAATACCAAGAGTGCGGTATTCGTTTCGAGGGTGATGAGCAGATCATTTCCTATTTACAGCAAAACAGAGGTCTACTAGAAAATCGGCTTCAAACCTACCAGCATGGAGATTATCATGTTGGGAATCTAATCGTTTCAAAAGATCTTGCGCTTTCGGTTATTGATTTTAATCGACCTGATTTCGGAGATCCTTTAGAAGAATTCAACCGTATTGTCTGGAGTGCTACTGTCAGTCCTTATTTTGCTACCGGACAAATTAATGGTTATTTTCAGGGGGAACCACCGAATGAGTTCTTCGCTCACTTGCTCTTTTATATTGCAGCGAATACGATTTCCTCTATACCTTGGGCTATTCCCTTTGGAGAAGGGGAAATTGAAACGATGAAAAATCAAGCAAGGGATGTTTTGATTTGGTTTGATCAAATGAAAACCTGTATTCCGAGCTGGTATATCAAAGAGTATCATGTTGAAGTATAGAAATGCTTCGCGTAATTATAGAGAAATGGAGAAAAGCAATGAAACCTGAACAAGTTATAAAAAATTTCTTGGATGAAGATTTAAAGGTAAAGCAATTTCCAACAAAGCGTAAAATGCAAAACTATACCTTGTATTATTTAGCTTCAAAATTTGAAAAGGATAAACTATACACAGAAAAAGAAGTCAACGAAGTACTCAACCAGTGGCATACCTTCCAAGATTCGGCTCTTTTGCGCAGGGAGTTATTCGACAGAGGCTATTTAAATCGCGAAGCGAACGGGAGTCAATATTGGTTAGAAGAAGAACAACCAAGATGTCCCGAGTTTGAAATTTTTGAATAGAGAAGAGGTGGGGAAGTTCAGAAATTCAAAAGCATATCAACTACTGTTTTTCTTTGCAATCTTTTTGCTCTTGTCAGCATTCTTTTTTAATAAGCCGGAAGAGATTTGGATGGGAAATCGCGTCATCTTGAATTCACCTGCCAATCTTTTGACCGATTACTTTTATATTGCCAATATTGGAGCTGCATTGTGGAATGCCGGCTTAATGGTTCTTAAGAGTATCGTGATCCTGAAATTGTCTAAGGTTCAACTTTCCGGAGCGCACTTGGCGGCTGTTTTTACAGTGGCAGGGTTCTCTTTGTTCGGCAAGAATTTATACAATTCACTGCCGATCATCCTAGGGGTCTTTATGTTCACTAAAATGTATCGAGTACCGTTCAAAGAGTATCTGTTACCTGCTTTATATGGTACAGCCCTTGGCCCTTTAGTCTCAGAGATTACTTTTAATGTCGGCTTGCCTCTGCAATTTGGTTACCCCCTAGGGATCCTAGTTGGGGTGTTTACTGGGTTGATCCTACCACCCTTGTCAGAACACACCAAAGGGTTTCATCAGGGGTTAAGTTTGTATAATATTGGCTTCGCAGCGGGATTGATTGGCACTTTCGCTATTGCGATTTTGAGGGGTTTCGATGTCAGTATCACTACCGTTAGCCTAGTCTCCGGTGGCAATAACCAGGCTTTAACGATTTTTCTAGGCTTGTTATTTGGGATGATGCTCATTTTGGGCTTCCTTTGGAATGGATCCTCTTTTCATGGATCGAAGGATTTGTTACAGGAAAAAAACCTGATCAAAAGGGACTATGTACTGGCATTCAACCTTCCTGTTACCCTGATCAACATGGCTTTGATGGGCTTTTTAGGCTTGGCTTACGTTCTGGCTGTGGGAGGGGAGATCAATGGTCCGATCATCGGCGGAATGTTGACCATGGTAGGCTTTGGTTCTTATGGCAAACACCCGATAAATTGTATCCCAATTATGATCGGGGTTTTCTTGACCGGAATTCTAAGCATCCACCAAGTTACCTCAATGAGTATGCTGCTTGCTGCTTTGTTTGGCACGACTCTTGCTCCAATAGCTCAGATCTATGGTCCTCTGGCAGGCATTGTAGCGGGATCATTACATACCTTTTTAGTGGTCAATGTTGGGATTCTTCATGCGGGGATGAATTTGTACAATAATGGATTTTCGGGTGGCTTTGTTGCGGCAGCGTTATCTGCATGGTATGATGCAATCGATCAATATCGTCGTGGTGAAAAAGCCAAGGGCTATTTGTATCGAAGAATCAAATAGAGGTCACCACAGAAACAGGATAATTGGACGCAGTGTAGAATAGAATTTATCGGGTCGATTCTGATTTTATATTTGAGAGGAGTGGAATACATGGGCTTGGTTGCTAATGTTGTTATCAACTCTTATTCCATCCTCATTTTGTTTGTCATGTATTTTCACTCCTCCAAGAACCCATATAAGATGTCCTTACAGCATCGTCTTTATATGAATTTGCTCAAACTGACCGTGATCATGTTAATTACAGATACGTTAGGAAGATTCGACGGAAATTTGTATGCGATTTATCCGCTTTTAAACAAAGTGGGTAATTTTGTTGTATTTGCTTTACAACCCATTATTCCGGTAACTTGGGTTATGTATGCACATTTCAACATTTTTCAAGATGAAGAAAGAACCTTGATGCTTCGAAAACCGTTAGCTTTTATCGTGCTAGCAAATTTTATTTTAGTTATCGCAAATCAAGTTACCGGTTGGTATTACACGATTGATGCTACGAATATTTATTATAGAGGTCCCTACTACTTTGTTTCGGTTTTTTGGACTATCAGTTTGGTGATTGTTGCCTTTATTATGATCCTCAAGAATCGGGACAAGGTAGAAAAAAGGCATTATAATTCACTGCTCTTCTTTGCGATACCCCCGGTGATCAGTATTTTTCTGCAAATTCATATTTATGGGATCTCTTTCATGCTCAATGCCATTGTACTTTCACTGCTGATCATCCTTCTAAATATCCAAAATCAAAGTATGTATACGGATTATTTGACGGGGGTATATAATAGGAAATGGCTCGATTTCGCGATCAATAACCGAATCAGTAGAAGTAATGCACGCGCTTCTTTTGCAGCAATTTTGATTGATCTCGATGATTTTAAGAGTATCAATGATACCTATGGGCATGATGTTGGAGATAAAGTCTTACAAGATATAACCAAGGTTTTGAAGAACTGCTTGGGTTTCGAGGCATTGCTAGCTCGTTATGGTGGAGATGAGTTTTATATTCTAATCAACAGTGGCGACGCAAAGGTGGTTCAGGAGACCATTGAACAACTTCGAGGTTGTATGAAAACATATAACGAAACCAACGAACAAGGATTTAATATTTCAATAAGTGTTGGAAGTATTGTTTACGATCCTACCAGTAACTGGAGCGTTTCGGACTTCCAGAAAAAAGTCGATGAGTTACTCTACTTGAATAAAAGGAATAAGAAAAGCAACAAGGGATAAGAAGTCAGAGGAGACGGACATATGGAATACCAAGCCCAACGAGAAGGGAAGCTGATAACCTTTCTTCGTGAAGAAATGGGATTTTCGGCTCGTGCTGTGCAGCGTCTAGCCAAGGAGCAACGACTGCAAGTCAATCAGGCTCCAGCTAGATTATATCAACCCATAAAAATTGGAGATCGTATACAAGTCATTCAAATAGAAGAAGAGCCTCAATGTTCTCCGGAAGAAGGCGAACTCTCTGTTCTCTATGAAGATGACTTTATTTTGCTGCTCGATAAACCCGTCGGCATCACCATGCATCCTACTTCAGCCCGAGATCTTGGCACATTGGCAAATCGCATTGCTTGGTATTATCAGGAGAAGCAAATCAAGGCAGGAATTCATTTTCTTAATCGACTGGACCGCGATACCTTTGGGGTGGTTCTCGTTGCCAAAGATTCTCAGACCCATGCCACAATGAGTGCACAATTGCAAAAAGGCATCGTTAAAAAGATCTATCATGCACTTGTCTTTGGCAGACCAAAGGACTCTTCAGGGTTGATTGATCTTGCTATTGGCCGTGTAGATTCTAATCCAATTTTGCGAAAAATTCGAGCAGATGGCCAAACAGCTTTAACTTTTTATCGCGAAATGACCACTGGACGAATGACAAGTTTACTGGAACTGAGTCCGCAAACGGGGAGGACACATCAACTGAGAGTTCATTGTGCGGCAATGGGATTTCCAATCGTTGGAGATGAACAATATGGGAGCATAGCCTCAAAGCAATTTTCAAAACGCCACAAGTTGGCGACACAGCAACTGCAATCGTATTCGTTATCGTTTCTACATCCAGATTCTAAACAACCAATTATCGTCAAATCTAAGCTGAACCTGGTAACACAAGCGCTTTTATAAGGAGTTGGGTGTTCACGTGCCTGCTTTTATTCTTCAAACAAAGCTATTTCGTCCCAGCTTATCTTCTGAAATCATCGTGCGACACCGGTTGCTCAAAAAAATGGTGGATCGATACCTTCAAGGGGCTACCTTAACATTAATTTCTGCACCCGCAGGTTATGGAAAATCTACGGTGGCAGTTTCTTTTTTGGAAAGAATCCACCATAGGAGTTCCTGGATTTCGCTCGATGATTCCGATAACGAGGTGCAACGCTTTCTGGCTTATTTACTGGAAGCAACTCGGCGATTCAACGGTGTAACGAACACAGAGATTGACTTTTTACTTGCCGAGAGCGCTTTTCAGTCTCCTGAAGAGATGATTTTGAATTGGATTAACGTATTGAGTAGTGTTTCAGAACCTTGCATTTTGGTCTTCGATGATTATCATCTGATCACAAACGAAAAAATCCACCAATTGATTCGACGGGTTTTGGACTATCAACCTCCAAACCTGCACATCATGCTCTTGACCCGAGAAGACCCACCACTTCCTTTGGCTCGCTACCGTGCTGGGGCAAAAATGAACGAGATCCGCATGATCGATTTAGCTTTCTCGGTAGAAGAAACAAGCCAACTTCTGCTCAAAAGTAAGGGTCAGACTTTTAAAGAGTCTGACATCCGAAAATTACGTGAAAAAACAGAAGGATGGATTGCGGGTCTGCAACTGGCTACACTTCTGCTCAAGAACACCAGCGGCAAAGAAAGCGAAGAAATTTTAGAACGATTCGATGGAACCGACCGGTATGTAATCGACTATTTGGTTGAAGAAGTTTTATATCAGCTTAATCCCGAAATACGCGAGTTCTTATTACAAACATGCTTGTGTGACCGTATGAATCGCGAGCTTTGTCAAGAATTGACCGGAATACAAGATAGCGAGCTTTTGCTTAAACAGCTGGAAAAAGCCAATCTTTTCTTGATTTCGTTAGATCAGTCAAGAACCTGGTTTCGATATCATCATTTGTTCGCTGCGACTTTAAAGAGTATGATATCAAGCGCAGAACGAGAGTTAGGGAACGTTCGTATTGCTCACTGGATGGCTGCAAAAAGGTTATTTGAAGAAGCGGCTGAATATGCTTTGAGAGCTAAAGACTTTAAACTTGCGACCCTTTACCTTGAAGAAACAGTCCAGGATGCTTTTCGTTATGCTCAATTAGGGGTCTTAGCCCGTGCCATGGATCAACTTCCTCCAGAATATATTCTAGATAGCGAAGTCCTTAAGATACGGAAACCCATTATTTATTATATTCTCGGCAGAATCGGCGAAGCCAAAGAGTACGAAAAGGACTTGAGTCAAGAGATTGTGAAGAGTTTGTCTCCTCATAATCGTGGCTTGTATTATTACCTTAAAGCCATGTTGGCAGCTTATGAAAAGCAAGATCCGGAAAGGTTTGCTGAAACCGCTTTACAGGATTTGCAACCCTGGGATCCCATTGCCAGAGTGTCTGCTCTAAATGCTTTAGGGCGTGCACAATTCAGCAAAGGCAAAAGTAATCTAGCCAAAGAAACGTTAGAGCGAGCCTATAGCGAGGGCAAAAGCTTAGGAATGCAATTCGTTACGGTCTTAGCCCTAACCAATTATGTTGGCTGCTTAAACGCCATGAAAGAAACAGATCAAGCCGTTCAATTGTGCAAGCAAATGCTGCAAGAAGCACTTCGTGTTTTTCCGGTGATTCCTTCGTACTTTGGACCACTCTATGTTGTCATGTCAAATCTAACTTCTGAAAGAGTTACGAAAGCAGAGAAAGAAGAGTGGGGCCAATTGGGAGAAGAGCTTTGCCGTAAAATATCGTATGATATTCTGAGCTCCTTACAAGTGTTTCAAATCAAATGCAAAGGAACCGATGATGTTGCGGTCAATTCCTATGGTGAGACGCTCAGTGAGCGTGAAAAAGAGGTATTGAGCTTACTAAGTCAAGGATTGTCCAACAGAGAGATCTCTCAAAAGTTATATATCTCTCTAAATACAGTGCAGTGGCATATTTCCCACCTTTACTCAAAAATGGAAGTCAAAAACCGAATGCAGGCGGTTCTAAAAGCCAAAGAACTGCATCTGGACCCCCACTGAAAACAGTGGGGTGTTTTTTTAAATAAAACCATTGTTTGCACTGGTGAAAAGGAGGGATCCAAACGTTATACTGAAAGCGAAGTTGAAAAAAGGAGGATCAATTCATGTCGGTCTATGAAATCGTCTTAGGTAGTAAAATTGAGAAGAAGAGATTTTGTGAATTCTCGAATCTTGACATTCGCGCTACCTATGAAGGTAACACATTCTTGATTGGTAGATTTCAAGATTCAGCAGAGCTCTTCGCTTTTCTGAGCTTTGTGCGCGATTTGAATGTAACTTTGCTTTCAATACAATTAAAGGAGGATCAATCATGTCAAAACTTTACTTTTCCGCTCCATGGAATCTAGTTTCAACCATTGCATTGCTCGTATTCTTTTTGTTTTTCGGTTGGATCGTCTCAAAAAACTCAAACATAACCAATTGGGCTAGCCTGGTTTTGATCGTATTCTTCTATGGAATGTTCCTGTCATTCTTAAGCGGGATGAAAGATGGGATTGGCAGCCCAAATTCTGTGATTCCCATGCAAGGATGGGAAATGACCAGCTTGTGCCTCTTAGGTGCAGTGGCTGTGGTGGTCGGTGCAGTCTCACTTTTTTTTAGACGCGCCGGTGTTTGGCAAATCAGTTTTTACCTTATTTCCGGAGTGGTCATCGTCAAAACTATTTTGACGGAAGGTATACGGATTTTACATTATTTTCAGAACGGGATATGATTAAAAAACAAAAAATGGGTTCTCATGGTCTTAACCATGGGAGCCCATTTCAATGCATCTTATATATCTTGTTTTCTTATAAAGGCAACACTTTTTTTCCAAACTCCAGGTTCAGGATCTGCCCCATAGCGTTATATAGTGCTGAAGAACCACAGAAAATACCAACATAACCGGCAAAGGTGTGAATTTGGTGTGAACCGGTAAAATTCGCTGCTGCTAAAAGAAAAAACAGAGCGACTAAACTACCGAAAACCACTTGCGTTGCACGATTATGCTTGAAGGTGCAGATGAACATAAAAAAGGAAAAGATACCCCACAAACTCAGATACCAACCCATGCTTAGAGGATCGGCAGCTGCAATGTTGGGGAAGGGTTGAACCCATATCAAGATTAAAGACAACCAAAAGAAACCATAAGCAGTGAAGGCTGTAGCACCAAAGGTGTTATCCTTCTTGAATTCCATGAAGCCTGCAATGATTTGGGCTACGCCGCCAACCGCTAAACCCATGGCCAAAATGACAATAGACAAAGGAGTAAAGCCGGCATTGTGGATATTTAACAGTATAGTGGTCATACCAAAACCAAGAAGACCAAGCGGAGCCGGATTCGCAATGTTGGATGATTGAGATGATGTAGCCATATAGTAGTGATGTCCTTTCTTTAGTTCAATTTGAGTCGAACAATGCGAAAATAGATTTCGCACAATCGTATATGCTATCACTGCCGCATCTAAAACTCAAGCAGTTGTTTATGAAGTTCATAGTCACTATTCGATAGTTCGTAAAAAAACTTTCTTGAGAAAAAGCTTGACAAAATTGGGCTCGAGGGGTTATATTAAATTATGCTAATATGTATATATGATAATATGAGACACAAGAAAGGAAGTTTATATGAAAGAAGTGATGATGCTACTAAAAGTCTTGGCTGATGAAACCAGATTGCGCATCTTTTTCTTGCTGATGCAAGGGGAGTGTTGTGTTTGCGAAATCAGTGGTATATTAGGTATCTCTCAGCCTCGAATCTCTCAGAATTTAGCGAAGTTACGATCTCTAAACCTTGTCATAGATCGAAGACAAGACAAGTTTATGTTTTACCAATTGAATAAGGAGCATGTTCTCATGCAGAGTCTGCTTGATCTACTTCATTGTGCGACTGAAAAAGACCTTATGATCCAAATGGACAAGGAAAAATTCAAGCATAAAGATCAATACGATATTACTTGTTGTGGACCCAAAATCAATCTTGAGGAGGAAGAAAAAAATGACTAATAAACAACCATGTTGCAGCGGAAAGAGTAGCTGTTGTTCACCAACACCTGCTAAGAAAGTGATCACAATTGATTTTCTATATCTTGATCTTACGGTTTGCACACGCTGCAACGGAACTGATCAATCCTTAGAAGAAGCCCTGCAAGAAGTGGGGACGGTTCTCCGCTCAACCGGTGCTGAAGTTGTAGTTAATAAAATCAATGTTGTCAATGAAGAACTGGCCTTGAAGCATCATTTCCTGAGCTCTCCAACCATTCGTGTCAATGGTAACGATATTCAATTAGAAATCAAAGAAAGTACCTGTGAATCTTGCGGAGATTTGTGTGGGGAAGATGTTGATTGCCGTATTTGGGTTTACCAAGGGGTGGAATATACAGCTGCACCAAAGGCTATGATCATTGAAGCAATCCTAAAAGAAGTCTATGGCGGAAGTGCTGTTCAAGAGCAGAAACCGTATGTGCTTCCGGAAAACTTAAAGAAGTACTATTCCTCTATGAAAAATAAATAGAGATTCTTTATTGACAAGGGTTCACTATTGTGTTATTGTTACTGGTATTACAACAAAATATGGGAGATAGAGGAGCGAGGACCATTAGTATTCTACTGCGACAACAGTGCATTGGCGGTAGAAGAAAGGGGAGCTTCGCCGAAGTTTTTCTTGTTTGCCTGAACAAGAACAGCTGGGCTTCAGCAGAATATGCTGGGGACTGTCACTTAGGTGGAGAGCTATCATGAAGATCGTTTCGATTTTTCGTACGATTTTTAGGAGCTTTTCTTAAGTGAAAAGCTCCTTCTTTTTGTAAAATGAAAGGAAGATCGTCATGAAAAAAATCGCATCACTCATCCTCTTTGTCTTGTTAGCCTTAACCTTATCTGCTTGCTCCGCTCCGGCACCAAGCGAACCCGAAGTCAAAACCCTACGTGTAGCTATGGAATGTGGCTATGCCCCCTATAACTGGAGCCAAGAAAATGATGACAACGAAGCCGTTGCCATTGCCGACAGCTCCAATTTTGCCAACGGCTATGACGTTATAATGGCGAAACGAATTGCTGAAGCCCACGGTTATGAACTGGAAATCGTTCGCCTTGATTGGGATTCCTTGATTCCCGCATTGCAATCCGGTGAAGTAGATGCCGTTATTGCCGGACAATCGATCACTGCTGATCGCCTAGAGCAAGTAGATTTTTCCACCCCTTACTACTATGCATCGATCGTGACCTTGACCAACAAAGACAGTGTTTATGCCAACGCCACGGGGTTAACAGATTTAGCCGGTGGGACCGCAACTTCTCAATTAGGAACCGTCTGGTATGATGTCTGTTTACCTCAAATCGAAAATGCAACGATCTTACCGGCACAAGAATCTGCTCCTGCCATGTTGGTCGCATTGAATGCCAATGCAGTCAATTATGTGGTCTGTGATCTACCCACCGCTATGGCCGCGACTCAAGTCTATGAAAATATGGTCATTTTAGATTTCACGGGCACGGAAGATGATTTCGAAGTATCGGAAGAAGAAGTGAATTTGGGTATTTCTGTTAAAAAGGGAAATACCGAGCTGCTGGAAGCAATCAATAGCGTTTTAGCCGAATTAACGGTTGAAGATTTTGAAGAAATGATGGATGCGGCAATTGCGATTCAACCCTTGTCTGAATAAGCATTGCGCTCAATAAGGAGTATGTCTCATGTCTAATTTTTGGCTTGGTATTGTGAAAAGCTGGAGCAAATACGGAACTTCCTACATGATGGGTGCCAGAAACACCCTACTCATATCGTTGGTTGGTACCTTTTTTGGGTGCCTAATCGGTTTTGCGGTCGGTGTTGTGCAAACCATTCCATCAAATCCTAAAGATCCACTGCTGAAAAGGGTTTTACTAAAGTTGATCAATCTACTCCTAACGGGTTATGTTGAACTCTTCCGCGGAACCCCGATGATCGTGCAATCGGTCTTTATCTACTATGGAGCTCGTATCGCTTTCAATTTATCGATGGACATGTGGACCGCTGCTTTCTTCATCGTTTCGATCAACACCGGTGCCTATATGGCAGAAACGGTACGCGGAGGGATTTTATCGATTGACTCTGGTCAAACCGAAGGAGCCAAAGCGGTGGGTATGAATCACTGGCAAACCATGTTGCACGTAATTTTACCGCAAGCCTTTCGCAATATCATTCCCCAAATCGGCAACAACTTTATTATCAATATCAAGGATACTTCAGTTTTGTCGGTCATCAGTATTACCGATTTGTTCTTTGTGCACAAAAGTGTTGTGGGCTCGCTCTATTTGTATTTTGAATCCGCAACCATTGTCATGGTCATCTATTTATCGATGACATTGACCGCTTCTCGGCTCTTACGCTGGCTGGAAAATTACCTCGATGGCGATAACAGCTATGATTTAGCTACTACCGATACCCTCGCTCATACCAGTGGCTTATACAGTTACCGTCCCAGAAAGGAGGTACCGCGCAATTGAATCAAGAACCGATTTTAGAAATCAATCACTTGAGTAAAACGTTTGGTCAAAACGTCGTTCTTCGGGATATAGATTTTCGAGTTTCAGGTGGAGATGTCATCAGCATTATCGGTTCCTCCGGCTCAGGAAAGTCTACCTTGTTACGTTGTATCAACTTACTGGAGACCCCCAATGGCGGAGAAGTTTTGTTCCATGGCAGAAACGTTTTGGAAAGTGGTACCAACATTGCCCAGTACCGAGGAAAGGTGGGCATGGTCTTTCAGAACTTCAATCTTTTCTCGCATATGACCGCCTTGAAGAATTGCACCATTGGTCCGGAATTGGTTTTAAAGCTCAAAGAAGCTGAATCCAAAGAGCGTGCTTTGTATTATCTCAATAAAGTGGGAATGGCTCCGTATATCCATGCGAAGCCGAAGCAACTCAGTGGCGGCCAAAAGCAACGCGTCGCCATTGCGAGAGCGCTGGCCATGGAACCGGAGATCTTGCTCTTTGACGAACCCACCTCGGCTTTGGATCCTCAAATGGTCGGTGAAGTCTTGACAGTCATGCGCACCTTAGCCACGGAAGGATTGACCATGTTGGTGGTAACTCACGAAATGGCCTTTGCTCGAGATGTTTCCAGTCATGTGGTTTTTATGAAAGATGGTATCCTCTGGGAAGAGGGAACTCCGGAGCAAATCTTTGAACATCCCACAAGGATTGAGACCCAAGAATTCTTGGCACGTTTTCGAGAACATTAAAGGAAATCCAAAACAGCAGAGCAAATTGCTCTGCTGTTTTTTTGCAAAAGATTCGTAAAATTCTTATAATTCGAAAGGTTATTTTCCGACTTTCAAGAATTCATACAACAAGACTTGAATAATCAATGCATTGAACCAACGAAAGGAAGGGCAGACATGAAACTAACCAAAGAAGAACGCTCATGGGTGTTGTACGATTGCGGGAATTCCGCGTACTCCATGGCGGTGACCACGGCATTATTGCCCATTATTTTTGGCATGTTCGAAAATGTTGGCAGTAGCATGGATCTCGGCTACTTCAACTCTCTGGCCAGTATTCTTATTGCAATTCTGAGTCCGGTTCTGGGAACCATTGCCGATTACAAAGACTTTAAGAAGCGATTCTTCACTTTCTTTGCTTCTCTCGGTATTTTAGCAACCGCAGCCTTAGCTTTTATTGCTCCTTCCAGTGGTCAATGGCAACTTCTGGTTCTGTTTTATGTATTATCGGCTCTGGGCTTTGCCGGTGCCAATATCTTTTATGATTCTTTCCTAGTGGACGTCACCGATGATGAACGCATGGATAAGGTTTCGACCAGTGGCTTTGCCTTTGGCTACATATCCAGTGTAATTCCCTTTGGCTTAAGTCTTGCATTGATCTTTGTGCTCGGCATGGATAAAGCCATTGGCTACCAAATCGGGTTTATCGTGACTGCTCTCTGGTGGGGGCTGCTGACCATTCCGATTATCAAAGATGTAAAGCAACGTCATTATATTGAACCGGAACCACAGCCAATACAAAACAGCTTTAAGCGCTTAGCAGAAACATTTCGTAACATCCGTCAGCACAGAAATGTCTTTATCTTCTTATTAGCCTACTTTTTCTACATCGATGGTGTAGATACAATCATCAAAATGGTGGTACCTTATGCTACTGCGGTCTTGGGTGCGGATTCTTTAGATACTTTCACTCTGTTGGGTATTCTGCTGGTCATTCAAATCATTGCATTCCCCTGTGCGATTATATACGGCAACTTAGCCAAGAAGTACTCAGCACGACTAATGATCATTGTGGGCATCTTCACCTACATTGTTTCTTGCATCGCTGCCTACTTTATTTCCTCGGTATGGCATATTTTCATCTTGGGAGCTATGATTGGTTCCGCACAAGGTGGAATTCAAGCCCTCAGTCGCTCTTATTACGCGAAATTGGTTCCTAAGGAACAATCCAATGAATTCTTCGGTTTTTACAATATCTTTGGTAAATTTGCTGCCATTATCGGCCCCGGGGTCATGGCTTTGACCTCCACCTTAACCGGCAATCCTAAGTTGAGCATTTTAGCCATTATTCCGCTATTTATCATTGGGTTTGCGATTTTCTTGACCTTACCCAAAGTGGAAACAAGAGCTACAGAAGTTGCAGGGTCTTAAAATATGAAAGCCAAACATGTGATTGTGGTATCGTACGATGCCTTTGCCGCCGAAGACTGGTCTTTGGCGGCTTCTCTTCCCCATATGGCTCGTTTACTTGAAAAAGGAGCGTATTCGAATCAACTGCAAAGTGTGGATCCGAGTCTAACCTATGTCGGCCATACGACCATGGTTACCGGTGTTTCACCACATCGGCATGGTATTCTGCATAACAATCCCTTCCAACCCTTTATCGCGGAAGTGGAACAAGCCTGGCACTGGTTTTACAAGCAAATCCAAGTACCGACCCTCTATGACCTTCTACACCAGCAAGGCATGACGGCAGCGGCGATTCTTTGGCCTGTCACTGCGGGGGCAAAAATCAAGTATCATTTACCGGAAGTTCGCGCCATTGGTAATGAGAATCAAATTCTAAAAGTTCTCCGCTATGGCAGTCCTTTCTACTGCCTCGATATGGAACGCCGCTTTGGTTCTTTGCGAAATGGCATTGAGCAACCCAATCTAGATAACTTTATTGCTGCTGTTGCCGCTCACACGCTTCGGACGAAGCTACCAAACTTGATGTTGATCCATTTTATTGAATTGGATGAGATGAAACATCACCATGGCACCCAGTCTGCGCAAGCCAAACAGGCCATTGTTAATATGGATGAACATTTGGGACAGCTCATCAAAGCTGCAGAAGAAGCGGGTATCTTGGATGAAACGGTTTTTGTAGTAGTAGGGGATCATAGTCAGCTGGATTTGCACACCAAAATCTATTTGAATCGCCATTTACGCAAGATGGGGCTGATTCACGAGACCCCAACCGAGAAGAAATGGAAAGCTTGGTTTCAGAGCACTGGTGGAGGTGCATATTTACACATCGCTCCCGGAGAAGAGGAGACCAAGTCTATCTTATTGAAATGGTTGGAGGAGATCTCTTCAGAAGCGGACTCCGGTATTGAGCGTTTCTTTGAACTCTCAGGGTTGATTTTTGTAGAAGCTAAATCCGGATACTGCTTTGATGATGATTGGCAAGAGCCAAACGATCTTGTTCCCACGCGCGAAGCCACCCACGGTGCGACCCATGGCTATTCGAAGGATCGAGAGAATTACACCTCGAATGTATTGTTCTCGGGACTCGGTATACAGAACAACCAAAACCTGGGACCGGTCCGCATGGTCGACATCGCCCCCACCCTCGCCGCCCTCTTCGAACTGCCCTTCTCTGAGGGGACGGTTCTCCGCCGCGCTTTTTTACCACAATTTTACCAACACCATTAATTTAGGAGGAACTCAGATGAATTTCATTACCCAAGTTACCCAAGCCATGATGCAACACGAACACGGCAATTCCCACCGCATCAATCATTTCTTACGCGTAAATGCGTATGCCAAAATCATCGCTAACCTGGAGCAAGTGGATGCGAAGACGATGCTGACCCTTGAAACGGTTACATTAATGCATGATATCGGGATCAAAATCAGCCTGCAAAAATACAACAGCGGCGCTTGGAATTATCAGCAACTGGAAGGGCCAGCGGAAGCACGAGCGATTTTACAGAAGTTGGAATGCCCGGATGAACTGCGCGAACGAGTGGAATGGTTGATTGCACATCACCATGAAACTGAAAATGTAGAAGAGATTGATTATCAAATTTTGTTGGAAGCAGATTACCTGGTTAATGCTATCGATCGCAAAACGCCAGCCGAAGAGGTGCTCAAGGGAGCGGAGAAATTCTTCAAAACACCGGCTGGTTGGAGTATTTTGAAACATCTTTTGGGTGTAGATTAACATCTTTCATATGCTCGCTAAGATTCTTAATATTTCCTAGAAAAATTAAAAGCTGAGGTGAAAAAAACCACCTCTCTTTTTTTATGAAAAAAAGTAGTATTTTGGTATAAACTTCTATTGACAACATCTTGTGGGTGGAATATAATTAGTAACACAACATATAGTGGTTAGGGGGGATGAACCGTGCAAGTCGCTGGCATGATCAAGTTGAGTTTACAAGATTACCCCGGCAAACTGGCGTGCGTTCTGTTCACTCCCGGCTGTCAATTTCGCTGTCCCTTTTGTCACAATTCCGAATTAGCTTTGGCCGACGCTCGGCAAGGAAGCGTAAGTCACGAAGAAATCTTTAAATTCCTTCGCAAACGAGAGGGCCTATTGGAAAGTGTCGTGATCAGCGGTGGGGAACCAACGCTGCAACCGGAGCTGGAGACGTTTTTGACGAAATTGCGTTCTTTCAAGTATAAGATCAAACTGGACACCAACGGCTATGACCCCGAAAAACTAGAGAAACTGCTCGCGCTCAATCTTTTAGACTTTGTCGCTATGGACTTGAAAAATACACCCGAGAACTATGCTGAAACTTGTGGTGTGATCAAGATCAACAGCGAGAAGATCCGGGAAAGCATTCGAATCATAAAAAATAGCGGTGTGCCGCATGAATTCCGCACCACCGTCGTTCGTGAGTTTCACCAAGCAAAAGATCTCGCAGACCTCAACCAATGGGAGATCGGCGATTCGACTCTAATCCTTCAAACATTTCGTGACGGACCAACGGTGATGAAACCCGGCCTTCACTCCTACAGCGAAGAAGAAATGCTTACTCTCGCGAAAGAAGCCAAGAAAACGATTCCAGGGCTTCGCCTCAGGCAAGAAACCTCCAAAAATTAAGAAAACTAAAGTCTTCACAGACTTCAAATACAATCAAGAAAAAGGATGGATGAACCATGTATCGCGTCATGAAAAGAGACGGTCAAATCGTCGATTTTAACCTCGAGAAAATTTCAAATGCCATGATCAAAGCCTTTGAGGCCAAAGTGACCCCCTACGACCGCAATGTTGTAGACTTTATGGCACTAAAAGTCACAGCAGACTTTGCACCCAAAATCAAAGATGGGTTTATTAGTGTTGAAGATATTCAAGACAGTGTCGAGCGCGTCTTAATCCAAGCCGGCTATGCCGATGTTGCCCGTGCCTATATCTTGTACCGCAGACAACACGAAAATTTACGTCAAGTCAAAACCACTTTATTGGATTACAAGAAGATCGTCGACAGTTACGTAAAGGTAAGCGACTGGCGCGTCAAAGAAAACTCCACCGTCACCTACTCCGTGGGCGGATTGATTTTAAGCAACTCCGGTGCCATTACAGCGAACTACTGGCTCAGCGAAATTTATGATCCTGAAATCGCCGAAGCACACCGCAACTGCGACTTGCATCTTCATGATTTATCGATGTTGACCGGTTATTGCGCCGGCTGGTCTTTGCGTCAATTGATACAAGAAGGCTTAGGCGGTATTTCCGGGAAAATTACCTCTTCGCCGGCCAAGCATCTGGCTACGCTCTGTAACCAAATGGTCAACTTCCTTGGCATCATGCAAAACGAATGGGCGGGAGCACAAGCCTTTTCCTCGTTTGATACCTATCTGGCACCCTTTGTCAAGGCCGATAACTTGACCTATGATCAAGTAGAGAAGAGTTTGGAATCCTTTATCTTTGGCGTAAATACCCCAAGCCGTTGGGGCACGCAAGCACCTTTCTCCAACATCACCTTGGACTGGGTCGTCCCCCCGGATTTGGCGGTACAACCAGCTATTGTCGGTGGCAAGGAAATGGACTTCACCTATGGGGATTGCCAACCTGAAATGGACATCATCAATCGAGCCTTTATTAAAATCATGTTGGACGGCGACGCCGACGGTCGTGGCTTCCAATACCCGATCCCAACCTACTCCATTACCAAAGATTTCGACTGGAGCGACACCGAAAACAATCGGCTTCTCTTCGAAATGACCGCAAAGTATGGCACGCCATATTTCTCCAATTATATCAATAGCGACATGGAACCCAACGATGTACGCTCAATGTGCTGCCGTTTACGATTAGATCTGCGGGAATTGCGCAAAAAAGCCGGCGGATTCTTTGGCAGTGGCGAAAGCACCGGATCCATTGGGGTAGTCACGATCAATATGCCCCGCATCGCTTATCTGGCTTCCAACCGCGAAGATTTTTACAATCGCTTGAACAGACAGATGGACATTTCCGCGCGGTCGTTAGACACCAAGCGTAAAGTCATCACGCAACTACTCGACGCCGGATTGTATCCCTACACCAGGCATTATCTCGGCACCCTTGATAACCACTTTTCTACCATTGGTATCATTGGTATGAATGAAGTAGGCTTAAACGCAAACTGGCTGGGTAACAACCTCACTGACCCCAAAACCCAGGAATTTGCCAAAGATGTTTTGAATCACATGCGCGACCGCTTAAGCATGTATCAAGAGCAATATGGTTGCTTGTTCAATTTAGAAGCAACACCGGCCGAGTCCACCACCTATCGCTTAGCCAAACACGACGTGGAAAAATACCCGCACATCAAAACTGCGAACGACAAGGGTACTCCATACTACACCAACAGCTCTCATCTACCTGTGAGCTTTAGCGACGATATCTTCTCCGCTCTCGACATCCAAGATGGGCTTCAGACCCTTTATACCTCGGGCACCGTTTTTCACGCTTTTTTAGGTGAGAAGCTCCCCGACTGGAAGAGTACTGCTACACTTGTGCGCAAAATCGCTGAAAATTACAGCTTGCCGTATTACACCATGTCACCCACCTATTCCATTTGCCCAGAGCATGGTTATCTTGACGGAGAACATTTCCAATGTCCACAATGCGGCAGCAATGCAGAAGTCTACAGCCGGATTACGGGGTATTATCGTCCGGTGCAAAACTGGAATGAAGGCAAAGCTCAGGAATTCAAAGACCGCATTGAGTATGATCAGGAAAAAGCCCAACGTGAGATTCAACATGTGATGCATCGCAATAATTCGGTGCAGGTTCCGGAGATCAAAGCAACAACGGTTCAGATTCACGAAGTTGAACCCATGGAAGGAATCTTCCTTTTTGTGACTCCCACTTGTCCCAACTGTAAAACAGCCAAACGCATGTTAGATGAGGCTGGTATCGTGTATCAAGTAATCGATGCATATGAAAAGCCGGAAATGGCCGAAAATTTCCACGTGCAAGCAGCTCCTTCGTTGGTCATCAAAGATAAAGAGCACACTGCAGGGCAAACTTTTGCTAATATTCAGGAAATCCGCAATTTCTGTCAAAAGCAAAATAGCTAATTCAATTAACCGCCGGTTCGAAGGGCTGAAAAGCCTGCTCGGATCGGCGGATTCTCTATAGGGGGAAGGTAGCATGGCAACAGAAAAACCGGGGACGTTATTTAATCGGATCTCGTATTTCTATGGTCTTTTCTATGAGCGTCAGAAAAGACATTTTTTTCGTGTCATTCAACAAGTGGGGCCCAAAATCTCACTTGAGCAGTATAAAACTGTATTAGATGTGGGATGTGGCACCGGAGCACTTTGTGCAGCGCTTGCTCAAAGCGGCTTTCTGGTAACCGGAATCGACCCGGCAGAAAAAATGCTGGCAGTCGGTCGCAACAAAAAAGAAAATGCTAAAGTCAGTTTCTTAGTCGGAGATGCCACGCAAAGGCTTCCTTTTCTTGATCATGCCTTCGACGTTTCAATCGCTTCTTATGTAGCGCACGGCATGCAGGCAGAACAGCGCAAGAAAATGTACAGAGAAATGAACCGAGTTACCCGTTATAAGGTGATCATCTATGATTACAATCGGAATCGTTCCTTCTGGACCAATGTTGTAGAATGGATCGAAGGGGGAGACTACTTTCATTTCATCAAGCATGCTCAAACCGAATTGGAGGATTGTAAGACCCAGTTGGAGCATTGTTTCGCACAGGTCGAGATGATTGAAGTCAATACTCGCGCGGCTTGGTATGTTTGTACGCCGATTCAAAAAGGGAAAACAGATCCAGCGTTGAAATAAGCAGTATATCAAACAAAGGACGGCGGAAAAACCAATGAAGAAAATGCAGATCAAAATTCTCAAACGGGGACCGTACTTGGTCACCGGAGGAGTTCCCTTAACCGAAGAAATCATCGTTCCCCATGGCAACAGCTATGAGTCTAAACCGGGAAGAGAGTTCCCGCAAACTGAAACCTATACCTTATGCAGATGCGGAAAATCCAAGAATTTCCCCTTTTGCGACGGCAGTCATGTTCATGAGGAGTTCAATCACGAAGAAGTTGCTTCCAAGGAAAGCTTTACTACCCGAGCCGAATTGATCATTGGTAAGAAAATTGACCTCCTCGACGACCATCGCTGCTCACTGGCACGTTTTTGCCACCGTCAGCAAGGGGAAGTTTGGGATCTCGTCGAGTGTTCAGAAAACGAGGACGATATTCGAGAAGCCATCTTGGGTTCAGACCTATGCCCCTCAGGACGCCTAGTGGCTAAAGAAAAAGATGGCACAGAGCACGAACCGGTTTTAGAACCGGGGATCGTCATCCTCCAAGACCCCGAAAAAGGAGTCAGTGGTCCGCTTTATGTTCGCGGAGAGATTCCTCTAGTCTCAGCAGATGGTTCCCCTTATGAGATCCGTAATCGTATCACCCTATGTCGTTGTGGGCAATCAGCAGATATTCCTTTCTGCGATGCGAGTCATATCAAGGCAAACTTTAAGGATGGACACGAAAAAGGCGAATAAACGGAAGGAGCAATTTTATGAAACTGTTCATTTCATCTTATTCAACCAAAACCGCGGTCGAAATCTTGCTGCAAAATAACGGTTATAGCGAGTATTCCATGAGCGAAACCCCCCTCGGACTGCAATTGCTATTACCAGATCATGCATACACGCCTGCAGAGCTCGATGCTGCTAGACGTCATTTTTCCTTTTACGATCTCTTCCTCTGGAGTGAGAAGGGGATTGAGAATGTGGTTCTTTGGGAGAAACCCGATTGTGTTGCACCGATGCTGGAAGAGTTTGCCAATCTCTTCCAATCGGTCTCGTTTGATGTCCTGACCACCATCGAAGCCAGAGGTTTTATTTTAGGTGGCATGTTTGTCGGTCCGCTGAAGAAACCTTTGATTACTATACGCAAGCACAAAAAAATCTTCGAAGCGTTGCCCGGGTATAAACAAACCTATACCAACTGGCAAGGAGAAAAAGAGAACCTCTATTTGTTCGAGAGCAACTTTGGACCCGCCAAAGCGATTTTCATGGATGACATCCTCGAAACCGGAGCTTCTTTGCAGGGCGCCGTCGATTTATTGGCACAAGAGCAAATTTCCGTGATTGGCGCCTTCTATTTGGTGGATGCCTCAAAGAACGAAATTCGGGAGCAGTTTGATTTTCCCATCCGTTCCTTGTTGCGTTTTGACGTGCTCAAAGAAAACCAACCGTTATAGAAAAAAATCGGAAAGAAGGAATCCCCAGATGAAACGCGTTATTAAGACCCTTGGTTTGATTCTTCTCCTTGTACTGCTCATTGCACTGGCCGGTGTGTTTTACTTAAACCTTGGTATGAAAGAGGGAGTGGAAAAAGAGATCCCTATTTACAGCGCTAAGAACCTTGCGGACGGACAATATTCCGGTAGCACCGATCAGGGGCGCTGGAGCAATCAGCTAACCGTCACTGTTAAGAATGGAAAGATTACAGAGATTGAATTGGTCAAGGATGTGACCTTCGTTCAACCAGAATTGAGTACGAGGATTTTTGATCGAGTGATTGCAGCCCAAACGACCGATATTGACGTAGTAGCTGGAGCTACCACCACCTCCAAAGCTTATTTACAATCGATTGCTGCTGCATTGAAATAAAGGAGATAGCAAGATGAAAACAGCCGTTCTCTACACCACGAATTATGGTACAACTGCAAAATGTGCGGAGGCCTTAGCGCAGAAAATTGGTGAAGGAAGCCAAGCGATCGCTCTAAAAGAAAATCCGAATCCTGATCTTTCGGGGTTTCAGGCTATTGTCTTGGGAGGTTCCGTCTATGTAGGTAAAATCCAACCGGAAATGGATAAATTTATCAAAGCCAGAAGCACTGAACTGCTCACAAAACCATTGGTCCTCTTTCTTTGCGCCATGCAAGAAAACGAAATGGAGAATCAGCTCAGAAATGCTTTCCCTGAAGAATTGAGAAATCATGCTCTACAAACTGCTTGGGTCGGAGGCGCATATTACCTCAAAAAAATGGGATGGCTGCAGCGCACCATGATCAAAACCATTGCCAAAGTGGAAGAAGAGCAAGAAGCAATTCAATGGCAGGTGCTCGATCAACTCGCTGATCTCTTAAAAACAAAATAGAAACCGAAAGCCCGACAACTTTTCGATATGAGAGTTGATCGGGCTCGCTTTTTGTAAAATGCTTGTAAATCAACAGGAAAGCAGCAAGGAAACGCGAAATATAGAGCAAAGAATATAAAAGGAGGTGTTTTCTTGACCACAGATCATCCAAAAACCTCTTGGTCAACTTTCCTGAAAGATGTCCTGATCGTTTCCTTAGGTGCCTATGGTGGGCCTGAAGCACATTACGGCGTGATCACGGATCAAATGATCACTAAGAAGAAATACATCACAGAAGAGGATCTGGTGGAGCTAATCGCTTTGTGCACTTTCTTGCCCGGCCCTAGCAGTACCCAGACCATTGTTGCCATCGGCTACAAAATCGGGGGACCCTTGCTTGCTTTTTTGACGCTCTTGGTTTGGGCGTTACCGGTATTAATCCTAATGACCCTGCTTTCGTTTCTCGGCCAATTCTTACAAGAACATCACCTTTCCACCAATGCGTTACGGTATATTGGACCCATGGCGGTCGGTTTCATTGTGGTTGCAGCATTCAATATCGGTCGTAAGGTTTTAACCGACACCATGACCTGGAGTCTGTTTGCGATCACTGTGATCATTGCTTACTTTCTTAAATCCCCATGGATCTTTCCCAGCCTGTTACTTCTTGGCGGTCTCATAAGCGTCTTGAGAAGTCGAGAAGATCAACTTTGGAACAAGGTACGCCTAAATCCACCCTGGGGTTATTTTGCCGCTTTTCTTGGGTTTGCCTTAGGTGCTTTGTTGCTGAGAGCGATTTCGGATAACCGCATTGTACAACTCTTTGAGAGCTTTTATCGTTATGGTTATTTAGTCATCGGTGGAGGTCAAGTTGTGGTGCCACTCATGCACACGGAGTTGGTTGAGATCAGCCAATATATGACCAATCAGGAATTCCTCACCGGCTATGGATTGGTGCAAGGTCTGCCCGGCCCAATGTTCAGTTTTAGCGCGTATGCCGGAGGAATGGCCGCACGTGGAGGAAGTGTGCTTTTCCAAGTGGCGGGAGCCATTGCCGGTGGAATCGGCATCTTCTTGCCGGGGGTTCTGTTGATCTTCTTTGTTTACCCAGTTTGGGAAAACTTGAAGCAAATGCGTGGAATCAAAGTCTCGCTTAGAGGAGTCAATGCAGTTGCAGCCGGGTTTATTGCAGCCGCTGCAGTTACTCTGATGCAAAAGAGCGGGTTTGCTTGGGACAACTTAATCGTGACGGCGATTTCGATTTTAACCCTGTACTCCAAAAAAATCCCAGCACCGATTTTAGTCTTGTTAACTTTAGTTGCAGGTTTTTTTATTCCTGTGTTATAATAAAAAAACAGGAATCTACAACTGAAGGAGCAACAGCATGATGAAAGCCCTCTTTTTTGATTTAGACGGAACGCTACTTGATCATAAAAAGCAAATCACCTTGGAAAGCCAGGAAGCCCTCAAATTATGCAAGGCCAAGGGTATTCGCCTTTTTATTGCCACTGCTCGGCCACCCACCCTCCACAAGACGTTAGGATTTACTCAAGAGATGCTCGATCTTTTCGATGGAGGTGTTTTCTGCAACGGCGCTTGCGTGCGCTTGCAAAATAAGGATATCTATCACTTTGTCAAACCCCACGTAGTGCGGGAGTGCCTGGAAGCCATAGAACCCTATGCCGATCTTAATATCTCTTTGCAAGCGGAGAACAATATACATGCTTTTCGCCATCCCATTGCCGAAGACCATTTCGATAAATGGGGCATCCATCACGATGAAGTGGTGCCCTTGAGCCAAGAAGTCATTGACCAGACCGTGAAAATGCTGGTTTTCTATGACAACTTCGTCGACACTCAACGTAAAGTTCCCGAAGAATTGGTGCAATGCTTGCGTACCAACTGCTTGAGTGGGGCTCAACTCTACTGGACCGATGAAGGCAAACTGGTGCAGATCATCGATGATGCAGTCAATAAAATGCAAGGCATTGAATATATCCGCCAGCAATTGCATTTGAGCAAGAAGGAAATTGCGGTCTTTGGGGACGATGTCAACGATGTCGAAATGTTAAAAGGATACCCCAACAGCATCGCCATGGGCAACGCCTTTGATCATGTTAAATCGGTGGCCGCGCATGTTACCTTAACCAACGATGCCGATGGTATCGCTTACGCTCTTAAACATATCCTTAAATTGATTTAAGAAAGTAGGTATGTATGCGAAAGCACCCCCAGATTGAGATTCGCGGAGCAAACCATGGCAATCTCAAAAACATCGATCTCAATATTCCTAAAGATCAATGGGTGGTTTTTACCGGGGTCTCTGGCTCCGGTAAGAGCACCCTTTTATTCGATGTACTGTATCAGGAGTCGCAACGTCAATACCTCGAAGCGTTAGGTATGGAGGGGTTGAATAAACCTAAGGTTGAATCGGTGCGGTATACATCGCCGGCAATCTGCATTGCACAACGCAAAGCAAACCGAAATCCGCGCTCTACCGTGGGTACCGTGACTGACATCTTCACCGATTTGCGCATGATCTACGAGAAATTGCATCAACGTGCGTGCCCACATTGTGCTGGGGTATTGATTTCCGCAGACTTGACCGAGTTGACCCGAAAGCTTGACGACGAATATCTGGTTGAGATCGACTGCCCTCACTGTGGTCAACGAGTGCCGAAGCTTACGCGCACGGATTTCTCCTTTAACACACTTAGAGGCGCTTGCGAGACTTGCCAAGGCTTGGGGACGGTTCTCCAGATCAACGAAGCAGCAGTTTGCGATTGCAATCTTTCGCTAGAAGCCGGTGCGGTGCAATTTTGGGACTCCCTTTATAAAGAGTATCAGATCGCTTCTTTATACCAAGCTTTTGCGTTTTATCAATTATCGGAAGTCAGCAATCAACCGATTTTACAATGGACCGACACCCACAGGGCGATCTTGTTCTATGGTGTGGAGAATCCTTGCACAATAGCACTCCTTTCCAATCGGGAGATTCCCAAAACTGTATCGGGAGGCCGCTTCGAAGGCATTTTTACAACCCTACGCCGTCGACTTTCCGAACGCAAGCAACTCACTCCGCAACTTGTTCCTTTTTTTAACGAAACTGTTTGCCCGGACTGTAAAGGAGAACGACTGTCCAAACACAGCCGCGAGGCAAAAGTCAATGGCATTCGGTTGCCGCAATTGAACCATTATTCGCTAGAACAATTGTTCCTTTGGCTGCAGCGATTATGGGGCAACCTATCGGAGAAAGAGACCAATTTGGTTTTGGTATACTTGCAGACGTTGGAAACCAAGCTGAAGCGTCTGATCAGACTGAGCTTGGGATATTTGACACTAGATCGTACCACTTCAACCTTGTCTGGCGGGGAAGGTCAACGCATGCAACTTGCTGCCTTGCTGGATTCTCCGATGAGCGGAGTGCTATATCTCTTAGATGAACCCACGGTGGGTCTGCACCCCAAAGATACCGAAGGCATTCTCCAACAGATCCGCGAGATTCGTGCATTGGAAAACACCGTGATCGTGATCGAGCATGACCCCGAGGTGATGAGAGCTGCTGACTGGATCATCGATTTTGGACCCGAAGCTGGGCGTTTCGGTGGTGAAATTGTCGCTCAAGGCACACCGAAGCAGATCACACAGAATTCGAGTTCCCTGACCGGTCAATGGATGAACAAAGTGGGTATGTTGCCGAATACACGCCGGATCCCAGAGCAGTATTTGCATTTGGATAAGGTCTCCTTGCATAACATAAAAAACCTAAGTGTTGATTTTCCCCTAGGTTGCTTAACGGCTTTGACCGGTGTTTCGGGTTCGGGAAAATCCAGCTTGCTCTTTGGCATTTTGCTGAAGGAACTTCAAAAGAAGCAGAGCGGCGTTGTACGAAGCCCTTATGAATTCCGAAAAATCGTAGCCGTGGAACAAGCACCACCCTCCGCCATGAAACGCTCCAATATTGCTACCTATTGCGGAGCCTTTACCCCAATAAGGAAATGGTTTGCCAATTTACCCCAAGCCAAAGCCTTACAGGTAACAGAGAAACATTTCTCCTTCAACACCAAGGGGGGACGTTGTGAGCATTGCGAAGGCCTAGGCACGATTCGCAGCCACATGCTCTTCTTTGAAGATACCGAAATCACTTGTCCATATTGTGGGGGCAAGCAATTCAGCGAGACCGTTTTATCGGTTGCGCATCAAGGTTACAATATCCATCAGGTGCTGCAAATGACCGTGGAGGAAGCGGCGGAGTTTTACCACGACCAACCATCGATCTACAAACCCTTGGCTATGTTAATCGAAGCAGGCTTAGATTATGTGACCCTAGGACAGACGGTGCCGACCTTATCGGGCGGGGAAGCCCAACGACTGCAACTGGCGCGTCAACTCTTGGAAGCCTCAAAGGAAAAAACACTGTATCTGCTCGATGAACCTACAACAGGCTTGCATCCTGCCGATATTCAGCGCTTTCTTTTACTCATGCAAAAAATCGTCGACGCCGGGCATACCGTCTTAGTCATTGAGCACAATGTGCAACTAATACGCGAAGCAGATTGGGTGATCGATATGGGGCCGGGTGGAGGAGAGGCAGGCGGAAAAATCGTTGCAGAAGGAACGCCGCTTCAGTTAAAACAAAATTCCAACTCCATAATCGGCCGTTACCTTTAAGGGAGGAAACCATGCATATCATTTTTGATTTATACGGCACTCTTTATCAGCCAGGGCTTTCGGTGATGTCGGTATTAAAGCAGATCAGTGATCGTTTAGGCTTGCCCTACCCAGATGAAGCAGAAGTGTATCAATTGGTTCATCAGGACGTGGACACTTACTTAGAAGCGTTATATCCGCAAGTGGAAGATCGCGGAGCATTGAAGGCTTTGTTTTTGGCGTATGAAAAGCAACACGCGGAAGGCGGAGATCTCTTTCCCGGAACCAAAGAGCTCTTACAAACCTTACACCGTGCAGGTCATGTTTTATCGGTGTGTTCCACCGGCAATGACACTTTTATGCAGATGGTGTTACAGCAAAATGGGATTGGAGAATACTTTACCTACATCAAGAGTGCAAGACCGTATCGTTCCAAGGGTGCAGCCATTGCGACTCTGCTCCAAAAAGAGGAGACTGCCGTTTTGGTGGGTGATACCCTGATCGATTTCCGAGCGGCTTGGGAGAATCACATCCCCAGCATCGGTGTTTCCTATGGATTTGGTGCCCTCGATGATTTCTCTGCCGCCACCTTTCGTGCCAGTAATATCGAAGAGATTTTAACTTGGCTGAATCACGTAGAAGTATTCGGTAAAATCACACGCCATTGGTTGGCTAAACCGAATGCAAGGATTCTCGGGATCAACGGAGTTGACACCTCGGGCAAGACTACTTTTGCACGTCACTTTCAGCGTTATTTACGAGCCATTGGCTTAACGGCCGAGGTGATCTCGCTGGATGATTTTCACAACCCCAAAGCTGTGCGTTCTAAGGGGGCGAATGAGATCGAAGCCTATGAGCAAAATGCCTTTGATACCGGAAAATTGATTCAGGAAGTGTTACAGCCAATCAAGGAGAAGGGAGCCTGTATCAAGGAACTCGACTGCCTTGACCTTAAAAGCGACAGTTATGACAAGAAGCTGCAACTGGAGATTCATGCAGAAACCTTGGTCATTTTGGAAGGTGTGCTCCTATTCAAACCCCCTCTAGATGCCTGGTTGGATGAACGAGTATTTCTAGATATTTCTTTTGAAGAAGTAGTACGACGTGCCGAAAAACGCGATGTTCCCCTCTATGGATCAGAATTTCTGCAAGCGTATCATCGCAAATACATTCCTCTACAACAACGGTATCTAGAAAGGTATTCACCCAAACAAAAAGCAGACTTTGTCATTGACTATAGCAATTTTTTAATGGGATTTATGGAATCCTAGAAAAGTAAAGTTCATGTAAAATCATAAGCAGAAGGATTGACACACCGATTCTTCTGCTTTATTATATGAGTGAAATCGAATATATGAATATGAGGTGATCCCATGATCGAAACCCTAAAAGCCCTCGCCGACGAGAATCGCCTGCGAATCTTCCAGCTCTTGACTCAAGAGGAACTCTGTGTTTGCGAATTAGAAGTGATCTTGGAGATGAATCAGTCCAATGTTTCTCGGCATTTGGCAAAATTGAAATCAGCCAAGCTACTTCAAGCCAACAAGGGTGGGCAATGGGTACATTACAAAATCCACCCCAACTTTGAACAGCAAAACCTTAAGTTACTCCGCTGGCTACAGCAAAACTGGCAAGGGGAGAAGATTTTTCAACAGGATAGTCTGCGCTGCCAAACCTACATAAGCAGCCCTTATACCTGCCAAAACATCACCGCTGAGCGGGACGTGGTGCTATCTGCTTTAAAAGTTCAATCGATATAGAAGGGAAAGAGAAGATGAAACAAGAAACTTCCGGTATTGGTTTTTTTGAAAAGTATCTCAGTGTGTGGGTCTTGATTTGCATGGCAATCGGCATAATGATCGGCGTTTACGCACCACAAATTCCTGCTTGGTTGAGTCAGTTCGAACGAGCCAATGTTTCGATTCCGGTCGCGATTTTGATTTGGCTGATGATTTACCCCATGATGTTGAAAGTTGATTTCGACAGCGTCAAGCAGATCGGGCAAAATCCTCGAGGCTTGATTGTGACCTGGGTGACCAACTGGTTGATCAAACCTTTCACCATGTATGGTATTGCTGCTTTTTTCTTCTATGTCATTTTTAAGGCTTGGATCCCAGCCGAAATGGCTCGCAATTACCTAGCCGGTGCCGTCCTCTTGGGAGCAGCCCCTTGTACCGCCATGGTCTTTGTTTGGAGTCATCTGACCAAGGGTAATCCTGCTTACACTCTGGTCCAGGTTGCTACCAACGATTTATTGATTTTAGTTGCTTTCGTGCCGATTGTGGCTTTACTCTTAGGCATCAGCAACTTTGTTGTTCCTTGGGATACCTTGTTTCTCTCAGTCGTTCTCTTTGTGGTGATCCCTTTGGGCGCAGGATGGTTATCGCGCAAAGTCATCGTTGCGAATAAGGGCTTGGATTATTTTGAAAACCGCTATATTCCCAAATTCAGTCAAGTGACGATCATCGGCTTGCTCTTGACCCTGATTATCATCTTTTCTTTTCAAGGCAAGACGATTTTAGAAAACCCACTCAATATTTTAATGATCGCAGTGCCATTGACCCTGCAGACTATTTTCATTTTCTCTATTGCCTATGGTTGGGCGAAAATTTGGAAACTACCTCACAACGTGGCGGCACCGGTGGGGATGATTGGTGCTTCCAACTTCTTTGAACTGGCAGTCGCCGTTGCAATATCCTTATTTGGATTAGAATCGGGAGCCACTTTGGTTACTGTGGTGGGAGTCTTGACAGAGGTTCCAGTCATGTTAGCCTTAGTTGGTTTTGCGAATCGCACACGACACTGGTTTCCCAGCGAATCTTCCCTAAACACGAAAGGAGCCTCTTAAATGGAACATTTCAAACCCAAAGTCGCCTTCATCTGTGTGCACAATTCCTGCCGTAGCCAAATGGCTGAAGCGTTAGGTAAACTCTTTGCTGCCGATGTTTTTGACAGTTACTCCGGGGGAACCGAAACCAAGCCGCAGATCAATCAAGACGCGGTGCGCCTGATCAAAGAGATCTATAATGTGGATATGGAAGCCACTCAAACCTCCAAGCTGGTCACGGATTTACCCGAATGCGATATTGTCATCAAGATGGGCTGTGCGGTGTATTGTCCCTTCTTCCCGGGGCGTTATGAAGAAAACTGGGGCCTTGAAGACCCGACTGGAAAAAGTGACGACGAATTCAAGATCATTATTGACGTGATCGAGCGCAATATCAAACACCTCGCCCAACGGATCCTCAACAACGAAATCACCTACGAAGACTGGTGAGTCTTGGGGACGGTTCTCTCCCCCTCATTTTTACCAAAGCGTTGCCAGTTACACGGCGGCGCTTTTTTCCATCTGGTTTCTAAAAATATAATTGAAATAAATACAGTTTTATGATATGATGTCCGAGAAAGATAGGGGGAGGGGAAACGATGCCAAGAGATCAGAGGCAGAGAAGTGAAAGTGGGATTTATCATATTATTATGCGTGGGATTAATCGGGCCGATATTTTTAAAGAGGAAGAAGACTATTGTATGTTTCTTCAGTATTTACAGAAAGCCAAAGCAGAGGCAAAATATCAACTTTTTGCGTATTGTCTCATGTCTAATCATATTCATTTGTTGTTGAAAGAAGGAGAAGAGGAGCTCGGTATCGTCTTCAGGCGCATCGGTGCAGGTTTTGTTGGCTGGTATAATCGCAAATATCAGCGCTGTGGCCATCTGTTTCAAGATCGGTTTCGTAGCGAACCCGTGGAGAGTGAGCAGTATTTATTCACGGTTTTGAGATATATTCACCAGAATCCGGTGAAAGCGGGTTTATCGGAGACGGTTCTTGAGTATCCTTGGAGCAGTATTCACGAGTATTGTTCTTGTGCAAAGCTTTGCAACACGGCAGAAGCACTTCTGTGGTATGAAAACCTAGAACCTCGGAAAAGCATTGAGGATTTTTTAAGAAGCCAAGAATATGAAAGCGCGATCGCGGATTGGAGCAATACGACTTGGACATATCAGCAGACCATTGAGTCATACGAGTTCCTGCGAACTTCAACACCTTGGGAACAACGAGAGCACATGTCAGAACAGGAACGACTTGAATGGATGAATATTTTGATCAAGATGAAAGCACCGATTGCGAAGATCGTGCAATTAACAGAAATCAACCGTTGTTTTGTAGAAAAATCTGTTGCTGGAATTGGAAAAAGAGAGGAAAAATATTGAGGGAGAGAACCGTCCCCACGGTAAATGACTTATGTCAGAAATACAATAAAAGTTAATGACAAATGACATAAACTATGGTTATTTTCAAGTCTTTTATGGTATAAATACCAAGATTTGACTTAAAACCAAAAATTAACTTTGCGAAAAAATTTACAAACAGCTTGCGTACTCACAATCTACATGGTATAATGACAACGTTGTTTGAGTCACAAAATTATTGGAGGGACAAAAATGAAAAAGACATTATCAATCGTTTTGGTGTTAGTCATGGCTTTAAGTTTATTAGCCGGCTGCAACCAAACCCCGACCCCGACCCCGACCCCAGATCCGGTTCCTGAAACCCCGACTGTTGTCAAACTTGGTTTAGGAAGTGTTCTTTCTATTTCTAAATCCAAAGATGCTGCTACCGATGTTACTCCGGTTGGACAAGCCGATGTAACTGTTGCTGCTGTTGGATTTGACAAAGATGGCAAGATTCTTAGCGTAGATATTGAAACCGCTCAAACCAAAATTGCGTTTGATGCTGCTTTCGCAGTCACTTCTGACGTAACCGCTGAAGTACCTACCAAAACTGATCTTGGCGAAGCCTATGGCATGAAAAAAGCTTCCGGCATTGAAAAAGAATGGTTTGAACAGATGGCCGCTTTAGAAGAATGGATGGTTGGCAAAACTATTGAAGAAGTCAAAGCCATGCCTATGGACGAAGACGGATATCCTACCGATGCTGACATGGTCGCTTCTGTAACCATGAATGTTACTGGTTATATTGCTGCTGTTGAACAAGCTTGGACCGACGCCATTGAAGTTGAAGGCGGCGTAACTGTTGGCTTAGGCGTAAAAACCTTGATCAGCAAGTCCAAAGGCTATTCCATGGTTGATGGCAAAGAAACTCTTCCTTTAGCTCAAGCAGATACCTATGTTGCTGCTGTTGCTTTTGATGCCGATGACAAAGTTGTTGGCGCTGTTATCGATACCGCTCAAGTCAAAATCAAATTTGACGCTGCCGGCGTTGTTACCAACAGAGAAGATGAATTGATGACCAAACAAGAACTCAAAGAAGCCTATAACATGAAAAAAGTCTCTGGTATTGAAAAAGAATGGTATGAGCAAGCCAACGCTTTAGCTGCTATGTTGGTTGGTCAAACCGCTGAAGAAATCAGCGCTATGCCTTTAGATGAAGACGGATATCCCACCGATGCTGATGTATTGGCTTCCGTTACTGTTAATATTAACGAATATTTAGCCGTCGTTGCTGAAGCATTTGACGTTGCCAAATAAGTAAAAACAACAAAAAACTCCCTCCCTCAAACGAGGGAGGGTTTTTTACATTCAATAAGAAATGTAGGGTTGGTGCCATGAAACGCTTTTCCAAAGTTTATTTGATCCTTCTTTTGATTGTTCTTCTCAGTAGTCTTAGCGGGTGTAATTCCACTCCAGCGCTGAAACGGTATAGCTATACCTTTACAGGCGCGTTTGATACCGCCTTTCAAGTGATAGCTTATACCGAAAAAGAAGAACAATTTAATGATTTGACAACCTATTTAGAGAGTCGCATGCAGGAACTACATCGCCTCTATGATAAATATAATACCTATGATGGAATCATCAACCTCAAGACCCTGAACGAGCAGGCAGCTTTGGAGCCTGTGCAAGTTGAGCAAACACTATTTGACCTCTTAGCTTTTGCAAAACAGATGAACGGGCAGACCAGTGGAAAAACCAATATCGCATTTGGCTCGGTATTGAAGATTTGGTCTGAATACCGAGAGGACGGCATCAATGAACCCGAGGAGGCTGCAATCCCCCCTTTGGAACTTCTGGAAAAGGCAGCGGAACATACCAACATCGAAGACCTAATTCTTAACGAAGAGGATCGAACCGTCTTCTTTCAAGATAGCAAACTAGCTCTTGATGTCGGTGCGGTTGCCAAAGGGTATGCTACCGAATTAGTCGTACAAGAACTAATCGAGAAAGGATACACGTCCTTCATCCTCAGCTCAGGAGGAAATGTGCGTACCGTCGGACAACCTGTTGAGAAAGATCGTAGCAAATGGGGCGTTGGTTTGCAGGATCCCAATCGTTTCGTATTTGGTGACAATCGCACCCTCGATACGGTCTATGTTAACGATATGTCGGTGGTCAGCTCCGGAGATTATCAGCGGTATTATTACGTCGGGGATGAGCGGATCCATCATCTGATTGATCCAACAACTCTGCAGCCGGCGAATTATTTCCGCGCAGTCAATATCCTGTTTGTCGATTCAGGCAAAGCAGATTTTTACTCTACTGAGCTATTTTTACTGCCCTATGAAGAGGGACGAGCCTTTGCCGAAGCCACTCCTGGATTAGAAGCCCAATGGATCTTCCCGGATGGCAGCATTGAAATGACCGAGGGATTTGCTGCTGTAGCAAAGAGCCAAGGTGCAGTTCCCCAATAAGTTTTGAAAGGAGTCTAGTCATGACAAAAATTCATCTGGTTGCTCTGAATGGCAGTCTGCGAAAACAATCGTTTAACCTCGCGGCCTTGCGTTACCTGCAAACCATCCTTCCTGAACACGTGACCCTTGAGATACTTGACTTATCGCAGATCCCTTTCTTCAATGAAGATGTAGAAGCGGAAGGGATTCCCGCGGTGGTTCAAGCATTTCGCGAAAAAATCACGGCGGCACAAGGTATCCTTTTGGCAACACCGGAATATAATTATTCAATTCCACCGGTTCTGAAAAATGCCTTAGATTGGGCATCGCGCGGGAAGAATATTATGGCCAAAAAACCGACCGCCATTTTAAGTGCCTCGATTGGCATGTTTGGTGGCGCTAGGGTGCAGTATCATTTAAGACAAGTCACCACTGCACTCGATATGCGTACACTTAACAAACCGGAAGTTTTTATCACCAGTGCTGGCAGTAAATGTAATGCTGAAGGTGAATTGACCGATGAACGCAGTCAAGGCAATCTCAAAAAACTCTTGGATGCCCTATTAGAAAGTATCTAACCAAAGTGGAAAGGTGGGGTTCTATGTCATACAACCTTCCCTCTAAAATCGGCTATGCCTGCATCACGCTCGACATGCCGATACGAGGATACAGGACTTGTAAGCAAAAAAATGCGACCCCTGAGTTGCTATATGAGTTGATCGAACATAATTTGGAAGTTCTTGATGCTCAACTGCTTTACAATCAAGGGGAAGAGATCAAATTGTTTCGCATCAGCTCAGACATTATTCCTTTTGGCTCGAGCCCCGTCAATACCCTGCCATGGTGGCAGCTCTTTGCACCGCAATTCGAAAGACTAGCACAACTGATTGCTCAAAACCAAACGAGGGTCTCTATGCACCCCGGGCAATACACCGTGATCAACTCCCCAAATCCGGATGTGGTAGAGCGAGCTGTGGCAGATTTGGAATATCATGCACGGTTCCTAGACGCTTTACAAACCAATGGGGAACATAAGCTGATCCTGCATGTGGGGGGCGTATACGGGAACCGCCAGGAAGCAATGGCTCGTTTTGCCGACAGCTATGAGCGCTTGCCGCAAGCAGTTTTAAAAAGGTTGGTCATTGAAAATGATGATAAATCGTATCCCATTGGTGATGTTTTAGATCTTGGGCACATGCTTCACATACCGGTTGTCTATGATAATCTGCATAACGCATTACTTCCAACAGATCTTGCCACAGATGACAAGACTTGGATCAAAGAAGCAAAAGCCACCTGGAGTGAAAAGGATGGAAATCAGAAGATCCATTACTCGCAACAAGACCCTGAAAAAAGAGTTGGCTCTCATTCGGAATCGATTGAGGTTAGAGAATTTCTTTCTTTTTATGAAAAACTTGAGACGCCAGCTCCCGATATTATGCTAGAAGTGAAAGACAAGAATCGCTCTGCCGTTGCATGTATCCACGCATTAAAACAAATTTCTATAGATTCCATTGAAAAAGCAGGAAAATTCTAAAGGAAGTGGAACTAAAGCGGAGGAATCATTCTAGAACACGGAGGCAAAAGTATGGAAAGAAAAACCAGCGGCTTAAAAATTTTCACCACGGTTACCTTCTTAGTCATGATCGTCGCAAACGCTTTAGCCAATATCTTACCCCTCAATGGCATCAATACGGGGGCGGTATCGGATTCGTATCCGAATTTGTTTGCGCCAGCAGGGATCACCTTCAGCATTTGGGGTGTCATCTACCTCTTATTAGCCGGGTATATTTTATACCAGCATGGCCTTTTTCAAAAGAGTCCTCAGCATCAAAAACTGATCAGCCGTATCAGTTGGCTCTTTTCAGTTTCCTCTGTCGCTAATGCCGTATGGATCTTTGCATGGCATTACCGCTTGATCCCCGTCTCCATGATACTGATGCTGATCATTTTATTGTGCTTGATTGTCATCAATCAGATGACCTATAAAATAAAATTTTCGCTGACAGAGAAAATCTTCATCAAGATTCCTTTTGGTGTTTATTTTGGCTGGATCACGATCGCAACCATAGCAAACCTAACCACGATGTTAGTGGATATGGATTGGAACGGATTTGGGATTGCCGAACCAATTTGGATGATGATCGTCTTGGCTGTTGGAGTGCTCATTGGGGGAGCAACTATGTTGAAGCAACGAAATATGCCCTACGGATTCGTTCTCATCTGGGCTTATGCTGGAATTTGGATCAAACACACTTCGGAAACCGGGTTTAACAACCAATATTTCAGTATTGTTGCTGCCACTCTGATCGGCATATGTTTATTCATCATCGCCGAAATTTACCTGCTGATCCCTCAAAGAGAAAAGCCATTGATTAAATAAAGAGCGCCTACATGAAATCCCTCCTGATTCAGGGGGGATTTTCTCTCTTCATGGACTTTTTGGTCGGTTACTCTTTCTTTCGCTTGCATGGCAGGAAATCAGACTTGAAAAGCGAAAGAAGGGGGCATCACATAGTACAGAGAGGAATGGACAAACCTTGAATATGCCCTTCACAATAGGAAACTGGCTCTTAGCCATTACGCCGGTTTTGGTCTTGATCGCAGGAATACTACTCTTCAAATGGGAGGCTTCAAAAGTTGGAGCGGTCTCTTGGATCGTTGCTTTAGGTATTGCATATTTCTTTTTCGGTACCGATTTACAAATGATAGCGCTTGCCAACAGCAAAGGTTTGAGCTTGAGTTTGTACGTCTTCCTGATTATTTGGGGGGCGATCTTCCTTTACAATGTTGCCGATGGTGCCGGTGGAATCAAAGTCATCGGTAAAACCATATCCGGGGTTTCCGATGACCGCCGAATTATGATCTTATTGTTGGCGTGGTGTTTTACCTCCATGCTGCAAGGATTAGCCGGTTTTGGTATCCCGGTAGCGGTTGTGGCTCCCATTTTAGTGGTGATCGGCTTTGAACCCTTGGTGGCTGTCTCCGCGAGCCTAATCGGGCACTCCTGGGCTATCTCCTTTGGCTCCATGGGATCTTCTTATAATTCGATTCAGTTGGTGACCGGAATCCCCGGAGAGGTGATTGGACCGTGGATGGCGATCATCTTCAGCGTGGGTATTTTCGCCACCGGTTTTGGCGTTGCCCATATCTACGGGGGCTGGGCGGCTGTTAAGAAGAGCGTTCCGCAGATCCTAACAGCTGGAACAGCAATGTCTTTTGTTATGTGGTTGATGACCATTATTGGAACCGCGCAGTTGGCTTCCTTAATGGCAGCTAGTGCGGGTTGTTTAGTCATGATTCTTTGGGCGATTGCCGGAAAGCGCAAGCAAAAAGCGGAGGTGCGAGAGGTTGCGGAGAAGTCGGCTATGAGTTTTAACACGGCCTTCTCGCCATACTATACGTTGATCGTGGTTTCAATTTTGACTCAAATCAAACCAATCAAGACTGCACTAAGTGGATACAATTGGGGTCTGGCTTATCCGGAGCTGCAAACCGGCTTTGGCTATGTGGTAACGGCGGTCAGCAAATATTCTAAAATCCAATTCTTTTCTCACCCGGCGCCGATTTTACTGCTTTCTTCCTTGGTAGGGTATGCAATCTATGTGACACGCACTGGAGCAAAGAAGAATCTGTTGAAGACAGCTGCCCTTAAAACGGTGGATAAGGCGATTCCGACCAGCGTAGGTATTGGCACCATGGTCATGATGGCTTTGATAATGAGTGATTCGGGAATGACCAATGTCATTGCCCAAGGAATCGCTAACGTGTTCGGTTCATTCTTCCCCTTGGTTTCACCGTATATTGGAGTCTTGGGCTCCTTTATTACCGGTAGCAACACCAATTCAAACGTGATGTTTGGGGTGTTACAGCAAAATACAGCGATTGTCTTGGGCAAATCCGCAGTTCTCATGGCTGCAGCCCAGTCGGTTGGCGGCTCTTTAGGCGTAGCAATTTCACCTTCAACAATTATGACCGGAGCAGCGAATGTGGGCTTAAATGGACGAGAAAACGAAATCATGAAAATCACCATGAAGTATTGCTTGATCAACGTTCTCTTTGTTGGCATCTTCGTCTTTATTTTGTCAAATATTTATTAGTAAGACGCACATTTCTCGCTCAACGGGAAACTTTTCGCTCATGTGCTTGTAGGCATTTCGCGCCGGGGTCAGACCCCTCTGCGAAATAAACTGCGTGTAACATGTATATGTAACCTTGATTGAAATTGGAGGATTGATCAATATGACTCAGACACCTGTAAAACCGTGGCGTAAAAAATATCGAATGTTGATGTTAAAAACTGCCTTTTTATGCTTTTGGCCTGGTTTTTATTTTGCTTATCAGGGTGGTATCCAAAACAATCCACTGCTGATTGGAGTTTCATTCGCGTTTCTGGGAGTAGCCGCGGTGTTGGCTATCCTTATTCAAAAGTAAGGGGGAGACCTATGAGAAAATTCGCGATTTTATTAGTTTTGCTTGCCGTTTTACTAATGGCAACCGCCTGTAATCAAGAGCCGAAGGAGGTGTTTGTCTACGACGAGGAACAAGTTAAAACCTTAAGCACCAATTATGCCGATGAAATGGCGAAAGGAAACTTTGATAACGCTCTCAAAGCTTTCTCTACTACGATGAGCAAAGCCCTTAATAAGGATGCCCTAATCGGTGCTTGGAAATCGGTTGTGGATCCAGTGGGAGAGTATCAACTGGTCTACCAAACCACTGTCGAGTATAATAACGATTTAGCGACATCAACGGTTGTGTTGCAATACGAATTGAATGGTGTTCAGGTCAAATTCACCTTGGACCACGATTACAAAATCCATGGTCTCTGGCTCAATTATTATGCTATTGAGGAACCTCTGCAAGTCAATGATACATTTGAAGAGAGCGAAATTCATGTAGGTGCCGGAGAAGAGAAATTGGATGGCATTCTCACAACACCAACCGGCGTAGAAAATCCACCGGTCGTAATCTTGGTGCAAGGCTCAGGACCTCAAGATATGCATGAAACTGTTGGTGCAGGAAATCAGCCCTTCAAGGATTTAGCGCAAGGGTTGGCCGCCGAGGGCGTTGCTTCCATCCGTTTCAACAAACGCTATTATCAGTATCCGCCTTCTGCCGAAGATGCAGATGCGATCACCGTTCAGCAAGAAGTGACCGATGATGTCGATGCAGCGATTCAGTTGGCCAAGGAAACCTTCCCTAACTCCGAAATCAGTGTAATCGGACATAGCCTTGGGGGAATGCTGGCGCCATACATTGCGACCCAAAATCCGGAAGTGACTTCTATTGTGATCATGGCCGGAACTCCACTTAAATTGGAAGATGTAATGGTGGAGCAAACCGAAGATGCCCTGGCGCAAAATACAACCATGACCGCAGCCGATAAAGCAGCCTATTTGGCACAAATGAAGCAAGAAGCGGCTCGAATCAAACAATTGACTGAAGCCGATTTAGGGACATTAGTCCTGCAACAACCGGTGTCTTATTGGCTCAGTCTCAACGCTATTGATACCGGGACGTTGGCTGCCGAGCTCGAAATCCCGATTCTAATCATGCAAGGGGATGCGGACTTCCAAGTCAAGGCAGATCTCGATTTCTTAGCTTGGGAAGAATATTTAGGCACACACATGAATGTGACATATAAGCTGTACGATGATTTGAATCATCTCTTTATGCCCACGACCGGTGCAAAAGATGTAAGTGATTATAACACCCCCGCAAATATCCCCCCGCAAGTCATTCGCGACATTGCCGCATTCTTGAAGTAGGACTGGGTAGATTGGGGACGGTTCTCTCCTCGCTATATTTACCAATGAATTACCAATTGCCTTCTATAACTTTATAAAAAAACCCAGTTTAGACATCTATAGCGATGTTTCAACTGGGCTTTTTGTTTTGCTTGCTTGGTGCTTCCAATAAAATGGCAAAAAAGCGAGGGAGAGAACCGTCCCCAAGATTATCCATCAATGGACATCTTCGTGGTCGATGCGAAGTATGGCATGGTAGGTGGGGTTCAGCTCGTTCAAGCGCTCTTCTACCAGTGCGACTAAATCTTCATCGGCTAAGGTGAAATCATAAGGAACCTCGATATCGAAGATGACCTTCGTCAAATTTCGCCCCCAGACCACTCTAAAATCATGCATTTTTAAAAGGGGAGAGATATTTTTCAACATAGCACAAACTTTTTCTTGCAAGGCTTTGGCTTTCGAATCGTTGGCGATGACCGGATCCATATGGATGACCATGCGAATCCCCATATCAGTGAAAAAGTCACGCTCGATTTGGTCGATCAGCTCGTGGCTTTCCATAATATCGTTGGCTGCATCCACTTCACAATGCAACGAGGCGTAGCAACGATTTCCCCCATAACTGTGCAAGGTTAGATCATGAAGGCCCAATACATGCTCATAGCTTAAAACCTTAGCCTTTATTGCATTTATTAACTCTGGCTTGGGCGCCATTCCTAAAAGCGGAGTCATAGTGTCACTGACCAACTTAAAGCCGCTATAAACGATGAATAGTGCTACGAGCAGGCCCATCAAGCCATCGATCTGAACACCGGCGTATGCTCCAAGCAAAGCCGAAACTAAAACAGCGGAAGTAGCTAAAATATCATTTCGGCTGTCTTCGGAAGCGGCTTTCAGTGCAACGGAGTCGATCCGCGTGCCCACGAGTTTATAAAACCGACTCTGCCAGAACTTTCCTAGTATGGCAGCAAATAGAGAAGCAACAAGAAGGCCGCTAAACAGAATGGGTTCCGGGGCAAGCATTTTCTGCCACGAAGAGATTCCCAATTGGAAACCCAACAAGACAATGGAAAAGGAAACGACCAGCCCGGCAATATACTCCATGCGGGCATGACCATAAGGGTGTTCTGTGTCCGCGGGACGCCCCGATAAATAAAAGCCGATCAGCAGAATAAGAGAGGAAGCCGAGTCGGAAAGATTATTGACAGCATCTGCCAAAATGGCAACGCTATTGGCGAACATGCCTAATAAAACCTTGACCGTGAACAACACTAAGTTGGTAACAATGCCTACCACAGCAGCCATTTTTCCATAGCGCTCTCGAACCAAGGAGCTGTTTGTCTTTTTATAATCTTTCACCAATAACTGAATCAGAAATTCGCTCATTTTATCCTCCTAAACCATACAAAAACACCTATGGAACATTTTACTGTCCCACAGGTGTATTTATTACATCTATACCCTGCTGCCCGACTTCAGGCCCGGCATCTTCTCTTTATGAGAGAGTAGCCTGCTCAGTACTGTAGCAAAATGCAGTGCTAAGTCAACGACTACAGTATACTAAACGGTATATCATCTGTCAAGCTACGGTGCTGCCTGCTCAAAACCGATTTGAGTGATCGCTGTTTCAATGACAAGCCGCGGATCTACAATGGGATTTAACCACTCATTCCACTGATCTCTCGGTAATATCACCGGCATACGCGGATGGATCTGGCGAATCCCCTCCGGCGCCTCGCGGGTCAAAATCACAAAGCTGGGTACGCCGTTGGGCCCTTCGGGACGATAAATACCGGCCATGAAAAAGAAGGCATGATCTTCCGGGAAAAGAGAATACTTCTGCTTGCGCCCCTCTAAAGTCTGCCATTCAAAATAGCGATTAGCAGGAATCATGCATCGACGGGTATGGATACTCTCTTTGAACATGGGTTTTTCGGTTATGGTTTCGCTTCGGGCATTGATAATCAATCCGCCGCGGGTTTGACTATAGCCCCACTTCATGAGGAACGGCGCTTGTTTCATACTCTTACTATTGGCAAGAATCACCGACACTTGAGAAGGCGCCACTTCTCCTAACTTCAATAAAGGAAGAGCAGGGGAGTCCTGGTAACGACGCTGGATCTCTGCTAAGATTCCCATCATTTCCACGGCGGTTGCTTCCGGCTCTACATAATATCTACCACACAAATCAATTCCCCCTTAGGCTAATTGTCGTTCGACGAACCAACGCCCTAACAGGTTTCCTTGTGCGACTGCATTGCGTTCAAAAAATAAATAGCTGTAATGATTGCCTAAACGAACCATATAACGGTCACCCTGACTGCCGGCTTTGGCGGAAAAGGACGGACGAATGTCCAGAACCCGATCAATAGGGTAAGCAGTGCCGTCTTCCCAAGTGATCACTTCCGGCAATAAAGTGCCTTCCGGGTCGAAACTAGCCGTGACCCGCACATAAACCTTGGATTTGTTTTCCACGTTTCTTACCTCACTTTCTTTAAGAAGTCACCATTGGCTACGATTGGCGGATCGATCACCTTGTAGCCTTTGCGCTTTAACACTCGAAACTTAAAATCCAATAATTCCGGAGGAACTTGCAAGGCCGATGCGGCTGCGAAGAAAGAAATATCGTCATTGAGCAAGGATAAGACTTCTTCATCGGGCATCAACAGATCTGCTGCGAAAATATTGGCTTCAAACTCATATTGAGAGGTTTCATCGAACATGACAAAGTCATGGAAGGTGCGGATTCCGGAGGCTCGTCGGTGCAAGACTGCGTGCCCCAATTCGTGAGCCATGATGATTTGTTGTAAATCTTCCGACAAATGGCTATTCACCATAATAACTTGTTTGCGCGACTGGCTCAAATAAAACCCCTTGCAAGCACCGTTAAAGCTCCCCATGGGAGAGAAGAGCACCGTTACCCCCATGGCTCGGCAAAGGCGCGCCACATTGGTTTCATCGTATTGCCGAATCAGCTGTTCTACTTCGCGGCTGATGGTGGTAATGGACATGTTACTCTCCGTCCTTCGTGCGGCCGAATGTCTGCCGTGCTTCTTCTTTACAGTTGACATAGGCTGTCATAACCGCCTGGAAAAAGGCATCTTTAGCGTCTTGGCTTAAAGCACCGCCGGCGAAGAGAGCTCGGTTTTGCTGGAGAAGAGCTTCCGCTTCGGCAACTCCGCGACTCCCATACATGGAACGAATATTCTCTATGGACTGCTCTCGGATCAAGCCGGCTTGGGGGTCTGCACTTTCGTCGTTGGTTAAATATTCTACCGATACATGTAATGCCTTGGCCAATCTCCGCAAAGTGGAGGCTCTGGGGATGGCAGTTCCGGTTTCATAGGCAGAAATGGAGCGGATGGAGAGCTCGGTTTCTTCTGCCAAGCTGGACTGACTCAAACCGATCTCGGCGCGTGCATCTCGTAATTTTTCAGCAAATCTTTGCATAGGGATCTCCTCCTTTGAAAAAATCAAACAAAATCTTTGAAACTTCCTTGACAGGACTTCTTTCTTCTGCTACGATTATGACGAAGTTTGTAGAAGTTGCCTTCATTATACTTCACACCAAGCTTCTTGTCAAGGGCAAAAAACACGCAAAATATAGAAGTTTGAAAATATTTTTTAGAAAGGGAAGAGCGCTATGAAGAAAGGCCGTATGATCCTGCACAGTGACCTGAATTCCTTTTACGCCTCGGTAGAGATCATGCAACAGCCCCATCTCAAAGGGCAAGCCGTTGCCGTATGTGGTTCAGCCGATGATCGTCACGGTATTGTTTTGGCCAAGTCGGAAAGAGCAAAAAAGGCCGGCATTAAGACCGGTATGGCCAATTGGCAAGCGAAACGTCTCTGTCCCGATCTAATCATGGTTGCCCCTCGTTTTCATGAATATGTCAAATACTCACGAGCCGTGCGAGAAATTTACAGTCGGTTCAGTAAAAAGATAGAGCCCTACGGCATGGATGAATGTTGGATCGACATCAGCCCCATCTGTAGCAATTTTCATCACGGAGAAGAAATTGCCAATCAAATTCGCGAACTCACCAAAAGTGAATTGGGCCTCAGTGTCAGCATAGGGGTATCCTTTAATAAGGTTTTTGCCAAACTGGGCAGCGACCTCAAAAAACCCGATGCGGTCACCGTCATCACAGAAGATAATTTCCGCAAAAAAATCTGGCCCCTTCCGGCCAGCGAACTGCTCTTTGTCGGGCGTTCCACTACGCAAAAACTGCAAGCCGTCAACGTGCATACCATCGGGCAGTTAGCCAATACCGATCCGGGTCAACTGCGCAAACTTCTTGGCATCAACGGTGTGCAACTCTGGACCTTTGCCAACGGTAAAGATACTGGGGAAGTCATGGAATTGGATTTCAAAAGCCAAATCAAATCGGTGGGACATGGAATTACCTGTCGGGGAGATCTAGAAAGCAGCCGCGAGGTCTGGCGAGTGATGTTGCAACTGAGCCAAGATATCGGTGAAAAGTTGCGCAGCCAAGGTCTTATGTCCACCGGCGTGCAAATTTCCGTGCGAGATAACGAACTCAACGTTAAGCAATATCAAACCGGGTTAGGTTTTCCCAGCCAGAGTGCCATGGAAATTGCTTACTTGGCCAAAAAGCTCTTTGAAGCCAACTACGACTGGCATTTGCCAATCCGTTCGGTCACAGTGCGCGCTATTAATCTCTTTCCCGCCGAATCGCCATTGCAACTGGATCTACTCGATGATTTTCAGAAACGCCAGCGCCAGCACACCTTGGAAACCACCATAGACACCTTGCGTGGACGTTTTGGAGACCGCGTCATCACCTTAGCCTCCCTAATGGGAGACCTAAAAATGCCCCTCCACTCCAGCAGTATTATTTTAATGCCCGGCATGCAAGATGAAATTCCGCTTTTTTGATTGACTTTTATAAAAAAATCACTATACTAAGTGTTGGATTCAATCGAAAACGGGCAAAGGAGGCGGGTAACATGGCCATTTTAAGTGAAAAAGATAAACAATATCTTAAAAAAGAAGATATTTGCACGCATCTGGGGGATGACTATGCAAAATTCATGGGGGCGATCGTGCCACCCATCTTTCAAAACTCACTCTTTGTCAAGCCAACACCTACCAATGGGGTACCCGACTCCGGATATGTCTACACCCGAGTTTGTAACCCTACTACCGAAATCGCTGAAAAGAAAATTGCTGCGTTAGAAGGCGCAGAAGGAGCTCTCTGCTTCAGTTCGGGTATGGCGGCTATTTCCTCGGCTATTCTACATTTTGTGCGAGATAACTGTCATGTAGTCTATGTGGCCTCCAGCTATGGTCCCACTCGCACCTTTCTCACCCAATACTGCGCCAAACGCTTCGGTGTCACTACCACTCCGGTGAAAGGTGTGACCACGGAAGAAGTGGAACAGGCTATCCGGCCTAATACCAAGCTCATTTATTTAGAAAGCCCGTCCAGCGGCGTTTTCCGCTTGCAAGATATTGAAGCAATTGCCCAAATTGCGAAGTCTAAGGGGATAGGCACCGTCATCGACAACACTTACGCTACTCCCTTGCACCAAAACCCTTTACGATATGGCATTGATATCGCCGTCCATACCGCTTCTAAATACATGGGAGGACATAGCGATATTGTTGCCGGTGCTTTGGCAGCCAATGCTGAGATTATCGAAAGCATTCAACATAATGAGCGAGAATTGCTGGGTTCGATCATGGATCCCCATCAATCATGGCTTTTGACACGAGGATTGCGAACCTTACCCCTGCGTCTGAAACAACACGGTGCTAACGGTATGCAAGTCGCTCAATACTTGGAACAACACCCCAAAGTAGAACAAGTCTTCTACCCGGGTTCAGAAACCTTCCAACAAAAAGAACTCTTCCAACGCTATCTCAGTGGTACCAATGGGCTGATTAGCTTTGTGCCCAAAGGAACAGTGGAGCAGGTACGCCAATTCATGTATGACTTAAAAGTCTTTCAATTTGGCGTGGGTTGGGGTGGATTCGAGAGTTTAGTTATTAATATCACTGTAGGCTATACGCCCGAACAGGCAGAGGCGGTGGATTGCCCAGTCAACCTGGTGCGGATCCATTGCGGCTTAGAAGATGCCGAAAGCCTTATTGCCGATTTGGAGCAAGCCTTTGAAAAATTGAAAGTGTAGGGATGTATGCATAAAATAAAAGGTCTGATTGGAGATAAGCCCTTCTACAGGCGTCTCCTATTGCTGATTTTGCCCATGATTTTACAACAGGGGATCAGCAGCACTGTCAATTTACTCGATAACGTCATGGTGGGAACCTTAGGAACCACCGCTATTTCTGCGGTTGCGATCTGCAGCCAATTCTTCTTCGTTTTCCATATTACCATCTTCGGTGGAACCTCCGGAGCATCGATTTTCACCTCGCAGTATCACGGGCGAAACGATGTAGAAGGTGTTCGCGCCACTTTTCGTTACAAAATATGGTTTGGTATCATTATTAGTATCGTATCGATTTTTCTCTTCACTTTCTATGGAGAGAACATTATTGGCTTGTACCTCAATAAAAACAACACCAGTGCGGCAGAAATAGCAGCCACAATGGCGTTGGCCAAAGAATACTTGAAATACATGATTTGGGGAATCGTGCCATTTGTCTTATCGCAATGCTTCACTACCACACTGCGGGAGACCGGTAATACCTTCATGGCCATGATCGCCGGAATTTTATCGATGTCCGTTAACTTAGTGATGAACTATGTTCTGATCTTTGGACATTTTGGTTTTCCGAAAATGGGTGTAGCCGGAGCCGCACTGGCAACAGTTCTTGCTCGTGTAGTGGAAATGCTCTTTATTATTGCTATCACCTATAAGAATCGCGAATCCAACCCCTTTATCATCGGAGCATTTAAAACCTTGCGTGTGCCGGCCGTGATTTTGAAGGCGATTTTGATCAAAGGATCGCCGTTGTTGGCCAATGAATTTATCTGGTCCATGGCACAAGCTGGGGTTATGCAAAGCTATGCCGTTAGGGGTGTCCAAGTTTTAGCCGCAATGAATATCTCGGGTACCATTTCTCAACTCTTTAATGTGTTCTTTTTTGCCATGGGTAACTCTGTTGCTATTTTGGTCGGTCAAGAACTGGGAGCAGGCGATATTGAAAAGGCCAAGGATACCGATAAAAAAATCATTGCATTCAATGTCACAGTCACAATGGGTGTAGGGATTCTTTTAGCAATGGCAGCACCCTATGTGCCACATATTTATAACACAGAAGATGCGGTGCGCCACTTAGCGACCAACTTCCTCTTGGTGCAGGCAGTCTTATTCCCGGTGCATGCTTTTAATCACAGTACCTATTTTACCCTGCGAGCAGGTGGTCAGACTATGGTGACTTTTATCTTCGATAGCATTTTTGCCAGCCTGATCAGCTTCCCCTTAGCGTATTTTATCTCACGATATACCGTGATCCCTGTCATCTTCATGTATATGATTGTTGGTTCTGCGGATTTGATTAAATCGGCCATTGGCTTCAGTTTCTTGAGGACCGGTAAATGGGCGAGAACGATTGTGGTGTAAAAAACGGTGTTGAAATTCAATTTAAGATTGAATTTCCCACTTGACAAAAGACCCCCTTTCCGTTATGATTTGACCTGTTGTGAGTGCAAGCTCCTGCAACAGAACTTCATAAATATGGGGGTATAGCTCAGCTGGGAGAGCGCTTGAATGGCATTCAAGAGGTCAGCGGTTCGATCCCGCTTACCTCCACCATAGGAAAAGCACACCACACGGTGTGCTTTTTTCTATGGTGGAGGCTTTATGTTTATTTCAAATTTGGAGGTGCGCATGATGCATTACGCCGAGTATAAGACAATCCTTTCCCCGAAAAACGGTATGAATCTGTACCGTGGCTGCTCGCACGGCTGTATTTATTGCGACGCACGCTCCATCTGTTACCAAATGAAGCATGACTTTGAAGACATTGAAGTCAAACAAAACGCAGTCTCGATTTTAGAGGCGCAGCTTTTGAGAAAGAGGCAGCCTTGCATGATCAGCACAGGAGCGATGTGCGACCCCTATATTCCTTTGGAAGAAGAGCTTAAGCTGACACGGCAAAGCCTTGAATTGATCGAGAAATACGGGTTCGGAGTTGCCATTCAAACAAAATCCACCCGGATTCTGCGAGATTTGGATTTATTGAAGGCCATAGATGCCAAGACAAAATGTGTGGTTCAGATGACCTTGACGACCTACGACGAGTCCCTGTGCCGTATCGTTGAGCCTAATGTATCTACAACGGCAGAAAGATTCGATGCTTTGAAAACATTCCGCGACGCTGGTATACCAACCGTAGTTTGGCTCACGCCGATTTTGCCTTTTATCAACGACACGAAAGAAAATCTTCGTGGAATTTTAGATGATTGCATTCAGGCGAAGGTGCGGGGTATCATCTGCTTTGGTTTCGGTGTTACTTTGAGAGAGGGTGACCGAGAATATTTTTACGCAAAGTTGGACGAGCATTTCCCTGGTATGAAGCAGAGATATATCAATGCTTTCGGTAACTCATATGAATGCAATAGTCCGAACAATGCGCAACTAAATGAGATATTTCGAGTAGAGTGCCGCAAGCACGGTATTCTTTATAAGCCGGATGATGTCTTTGAGTATTTACATACGTTTGAACAGAAAGAACAGCAGATAACGCTTTTTGATGAAGATGTGAGGAATTAACATGCTTTCTTCTCAAGAAATCTACGAAAAACTTCATAATCACTATGGAACACCACCCGTGTGGTCAGAGAACCCTTATCAAGTGCTGCTCGAGGCTATCCTGGTACAAAACACATCGTGGAGAAATGTTTTGAAAGTACGCGAGAATATAGGTAAGCGCTTCGACCCAAGGTTTATTGCGTCTTGTTCTCAAGAGGAGCTCCAAGCACTAATTCTCTCCTGTGGTTTCTGGAAAGCGAAAGCGAACGCCATAAAAGCAATCACCGCTTGGTATGCAACCTATGAGTATGATTTAGCCAAAATCGCGCAAAAAAGCTCGGTGGAATTACGTAAAGAGCTACTCTCCCTCCGTGGTATTGGCGATGAAACGGCAGATGTCATGCTCGTTTTCGCCTTTCATAAACCCTCATTCATCATTGATACCTACACCAAACGCTTTTTAAAAAGGATGGGTTATGGTTTCGCCAATGATGCAGAGCGGCGCACCTTTTTGGAAGAGGGTGTTAGTAAAGATGCGATCTTCTATGGTCACTATCACTGGTTGTTTCTTGACCACGGGAAGGCTCATTGTAAAAAACAGCCACTTTGTTGTGGTTGCCCTTTCGATTCGTGTCAAAGGGAGTTCAGTCTAATCGGTCCTCGGAATTTACTCAGTGAAGAGTAAGACATCAAGAAATACTTTATATAGTATAGCAAGGAGGTTCATGTGAAAAAGACACTCGATGAATTTATAGAAAAACATAAAAGTAAGAAATGGTTTGTATTTATGGAACAAATGAGAGTTCGATTTGAAGCGGATGGCGTTACAGAAATCGGAGCACAATTAACCTTCTATTTAATACTAGCGATATTTCCATTTATTATCTCTTTTTTAAGCATACTGCAATTTACGCCTCTAGCAGATGCAGATATATTGCAGCAACTCTTGTCTCCATTACCGGGAGATTCGAAAATACTTTTTTATGACCTAATCAACGATATTATACAAAATGGGAGCATAGGACTGCTATCCATTGGTGTAATCGGCAGTATTTGGGCTTCATCCAATGGAACGATGGCCATTATAAAATCAGTAAATAGAGCTTTTGGTTTAAAAGAATCTAGGCCCTTTATCCAATTGAAAGGGTTATCCATACTTTTTACCTTTGGGCTATTTTTGATTCTCATCGTTACGTTTACGGTGCTGATCTTTGGAGAAATCATATTTGATGCTATTTTCGCTTCCTACAACTTACCAACTATTGCACTCTGGAGAACACTAAAGTTTCTAATTCCAATGGTATTCATGATTCTTTCTCTAACTGCACTGTATAAGTTTTCACCAGCTGTAAAAAAAGAGAACAATATAAAATTCTCAGATAGTATGCCTGGTGCGATCTTTGCTAGTCTCTTCTGGATCGTATTATCAACGGCATTCTCATTCTACGTTAATAACTTTGGCAATTACTCAAAAACATATGGAAGCCTTGGGGGCGTTATCGTATTTTTACTTTGGCTTTATATGAGCAGCATCGTAATCGTGCTCGGCGCTGAAGTCAATGCAACACTTCTTGCGATGAATACTACAACGTAAAAAAGGGGACAGTCCCCTTTTTTAAAAAAATTGAATTTGTTTACGAAAAGACCTTTTACTAGGTCTTTTTTGTTTCGGAAAAACACTGATTTGAAATTGAGAAAACACACTTTTGCCAAACTTTGACGCTATCCTTATCACAAATGTAAAGGGGGTTAACATCTGTGGTGATCGAGAAGAAAAAGGTTGGTAATGTAAGGCAGATTGTGCAAATTTCCGTATTTGTCCTAGTTTTTCTAATTTCTATTAGTAAGTGGCTTGTGGAAAAGGGAATAACGATTCCATTTTTACCCGAAGCGTCGCTTCACGCTATTTGTCCCTTCGGGGGCGTAGTAACTATCTATGAATTTATGACAACGGGTGATTTTATTCAAAAAATCCATAGTTCGTCATTTATTCTTATGACACTTGGAGTGCTAACAGCAATTCTATTTGGTGCAATATTTTGTGGCTATATTTGTCCGTTCGGCACCTTCCAGGAATGGATCGGCAAGCTCGGTAAAAAACTCTTCCCGAAAAACTATAACAAACTTATACCTAGCAAAATCGATCGTGTTTTGAGATACCTCCGATATGTAGTTCTAATCATGGTTGTCTATCAGACTGCGATCTCTGCCAAGTTGGTCTTTCAGTCAATTGATCCTTATTACGCACTTTTCAACCTCTTTACCAGCGAGATTGCTGTATCGGCCTACATTATGCTCGGCATCATTGCTGTGCTATCCCTTTTCATTGAACGGCCATGGTGCAAGTATTTATGTCCTTATGGCGCTCTCTTAGGCTTGTTTAATTCTATTCGTATTTTCAAAATCAAGAGAAATCCAGCGACCTGTATCGATTGTAAAATCTGCGATAACGTCTGCCCGATGAATATTGTGGTTTCCGAAAAAGAGATAGTAAAGGATCCCCAGTGCATCAGCTGTTACAAATGCACCAGCGAAGCTGCCTGTCCGGTTCAGAACACAGTGATTATTTCCGCTGGAAAGGAAGGTGCACACAATGAAAATTAAGCCTCAAATCGCTATTTTACTTGCGTTGATTATCTTCGCTGCCGGAATTATGATTACTTCTATGACTGGACTTTGGACCACTATTTCAACAAAGACGCCCGATAAACTTGAAGATATTCAATACGATGGTGCATACGATCCGGAGGATATCCGCGGGTCCTACACATTTTTTGAAATCAGCGAGTTATATGAGATTCCCCTCGATGAACTGTCAGAAGCCTTTGGGGTTGATGTTGAGAAAGCGAAAGAGTTCAAGTGTAAAGATTTAGAAACCATTTATGAAGACCTCGAATTTGAAATTGGAACTGCCTCCGTTAAAATGTTTGCAGCTTATTATCTGGGTCTGCCATATGAAGCTAGTGAAGAGACTTATTTAACTGAGGTCGCTGTAGAAATCCTGATTGAAAAAGGTAATATAACGCAAGAACAACTTGATTACTTGGAGAGCCATACCGTTCCTGCACCATAAAGCTACCTAACTGAAGCCAGCCCTTCCACCTTAAATGTCAATTTTTTGGTGTTGAGGGGCTTTTTCTTAGGTTCTATTTACCACATCTTGACAAATTCCGAAAAACGGAATACGATTCTGTTAAGTATACAATTTCATCATAGGAGGGTTATACTATATGGTAACCATGCAATTTAGCACACGCGCAGAATTTCGTGCCTGGTTGAGCCAAAACGCTTTGTCCGATGAAGGAATCTGGTTGATCTTTGGTAAGGATAAATCTGTACCAACTTTGACCGCAGCGGAAGCCTTAGAAGAAGCTCTGTGTTTTGGTTGGATCGATGGAAAGATGCAAAGTATTGATGACTCCAGTTATATGAAATACTTTAAGCAACGCAGCAAAACCAGCCACTGGTCTGAGAAGAACAAAGGAATCACAGAGAAACTGGAAGCAAACGGACTCATGACCGACTTCGGACGTGCTAAAATTCTGGAGGCAAAAGAAAACGGCCAATGGGCTGCCACAAAAGCAGAACCACTGACCGATGATTCCATAGAAACCTTTATTGAATTATTGCGACCGAACATCATCGCTCTTGATAACTATAAGAAGATGTCGCGTTCAGTACAGAAGACCTATGCCTTATCGTATGTAGCCACCAAAACGGAGGCAGGTAGGGAAAAACGACTGAAAACCATCGTGGAGCGTCTGCAATTAAACCTGAATCCCATGGAGCGGATGCCTCTATAAATTAGCGCCTTTTTTCAAAATCTTTATACATCAAGCTCGGCTGAATACCGGTGTTGTCTTGGTATTTACCATTTTTGTAGGAGACGAAATCTCCTTCAATAGTATGATAATAGATCTGGCAAATCTCGATCATGGGATAAATTCGCACCGGTTGAATGCATTGGATTTCCAAAGTCCAGAATCCGGAAAAACCTATGTCGCCAAAACCGGCAGTTACATGGATGAACAAGCCTAAGCGCCCAATGGACGAGCGACCTTCTAACATCGGTACATAATAATCGGTGGCAGTTCTCTCAAAGGTTCTGCCTAAATAAAGCCTACCCGGTTGCAAAACCAGCCCTTCCTCCGGAATAATCAACGTTTCGGTGTTGAGGGGCTTTTTCATATCCAAAATCGCATCGGTATAGACGAGTAGTTCATTATGCAGACGCAAATTGTAACTATTGGGGTTTAAGCGTGTTTCATCAAAGGGTTCGATACGAATTCGCCCTTGCTCTACTTGGGTTTGGATCTCTTTACCCGATAAAATCATAATCTTTCGCCTCTTTGCTGTGAAATGCAGTTATTTCTTGGTTGCAACGATACATAATGTATTTAATGAATCATCGACCTTTGTTCCTGCGACCGATGCATAAAACTGCAGCGATGCAAACCCCATCGGTTTTAACTCTTCTTCAATGGACTCTTGAGTGAAACAGGTGTTCCAAATATTTAAGCAGCGCACTTCCTGCTCTTCAACAAGCACGATACGGTTCACATCGATCAAATTGTTCTCGTAATAAAAGTCAGCATCGAAGTAGATGTGAGGTTTGGCACTCCAGAAACCACCTTTCTCGCGGATCGACCAAGATTGAGTCTCCTTTTTGCCTTGGTTGTAAAGGGGAGTGAAAACATCGAACAAGAACTTGCCGCCCGGCTTCAATGCCCGGTGCACTCTGTGCAATAAATTTAGCCGATCTTCCGGCACCAGAGCAGCATAATCGCACCAAATCAGAGTAATCATGTCAAAAGCGTTTTCGAATTCCATTTCCAAGTAGCTTTGCAGGACATAGGTGCTCTTGGGGTCGTGTTCTTTGGCATAGGCGATCGATCGGGCAGAGAAATCCAATCCTGTGACCTGTAACCCATGTTCAGCGAGGCGTTTGGTGTATAAACCCGGACCGCAGCCGATGTCGAGTAGGGAAGAGCCTTGTGGTAAAAGGGATGCGATCCAAGTGGTGGCTTGGTCGATAAACTCCGGTTTTCGGCTGGCGGCGTCGGTGTTGGGGTTCAAATGTGCTTCCAACATGCCTTTGGAAATATGCTCATCGGTCCAAAATTGGGCACTGGTTTTTTCAAAAAGCTTAGGCTTCGTTAGGAGTGGTAGCAGTTGTGAATACATAAAATCCCTCCATTGCGCTTTAAAATTCATTTCTCTGAGAATACCATATTTTGCCGTAGCAATCAATAATTTTTCTTGGGTTCTTGGGGACGGTTCTCTCCCAGCTATTTTTCCCTTAAATCTGGTAAAAAACGAGGGGAGAGAACCGTCCCCAACCTTGTAATATATTTGTAAACTTACCAGTTATTGACACACCTAAGGAGGCTGTGCTACACTGCCTTTGAAAACGAACAGAAAAGGGGCGGAAAAATGATTCAATAATCCATTTGACATCAAGTAAAACGTAAAAGCTCATGCATTCATGAGCCTTGGTTTTGTTGTCAAAAATGGAGAATGAATCGCCCGTTCACACAGGGTACTTTGCTGTACTCCTCGTGTCATAACTGCGTACCCATTCCTCCTTGGCAACCACCAGGGAGGAATTTTTTATTCAGGAGGTCCCCCATGCAACAACCATCTACACCCTTACAACTCCTCTTACGATACGCCAAGCGCTATCGGGGCCGCGTGGCTCTTTTAACCATGGTTTATCTAATCACCACATCCCTTTTAGTGATCGCCCCTCAAATGCTCAGTGCCTTTATCGACCGTGTTTACAGTAATGCGGCAACCACCGCCGTACTTTTGGCTATCGTGTTCTACTTGGCTGTGGTTTTAGGTCGCTCGCTCATGAACGCATTATTGCAGATTCAGCTGGCTACGGTCGGGCAATTGATCACGGACGAATATCGCCGCGACGTCATGCATCATTTTTTATCGTTAGACAGCCAACATTTAAGCGCATGGACCTCCGGCGAGGCGATCACCCGCCTAGATGAAGACGTGCAAGGCCTTTTTCAATACTATTACATCCTCTTTTACAAACTCACCGGCAGCGGACTTGCCCTTGTGGGGATTTTAGTCGCCTTGGCTATGAAAAGTGGATGGCTTAGTGTTGCGCTGCTGATTGTCAGTGTGCTCACCATCCTCGGTTTCAAGTGGATCCAAGATCGCGGTATTCCCAAATATGTACGCAGGACCACCGCCTCGGCTGTGTTCAATGGCAGTATGAAAGAGCTGCTCGACAACGCCACCACTTTACGGGCTTTGCATGCGGAAACGTATGCTACCAGCACCCTGAAACGTAGCATGACACACCGCTATTTTGAGAGCTTACCTGCCAATATGATGTATGCTAACCTTTGGAGCGCCTCGACCGTCATGCAAGATGTGGTTGTTGCTGCTGGACTTTTCTTTGCGCTCTTACTTTGGACGAAGGGAACGATCACGATTGGCACCGCCTATTTAATCTATACCTACAGCGAACTGATCATCGCCCCCTTACAAGATTTTCGTAATTTCATGGGTAAAATGCAAGGAGCTATGGCCGGAATATTACGCACTCAAGACTTATTGGCCACACCGGTATTGGAATACAGCGGCAGCAAAGAGTTGCCCAATCAACCAATTTCTGTGATGATCGAGAATTTGAGCTTTGCTTACGCACAAGGCCCTGAGGTGCTGAAAGACATTAATCTTGAGCTACCCGCGGGGGGAAGAGTGGGCATTATGGGTGAAACCGGCTGTGGAAAAAGCACCCTGATTAACCTGATTGCAGGCCTGAACCCCTACGAAAACGGCTCGATACGCCTAAACGGCATTGAACTCCGTGAAATCAAACAGGATAGCCTGCGTCAACGCGTCGCCTTCTGCACGCAACGAGTGCAACTGATTCACGGTAGCTTGCGCGATAATATTGCCTTTTTCGATCAGAAATACACCGACCAAGACCTCTTACGGGCGATTGCGAACTTGAATTTGAGTGAATGGTTCCTAAAATTCCCGCGAGGCTTGGACACACCGCTGGAAATGGGGGAAGGCAACCTTTCTTCCGGTGAGGCGCAATTGATCACTCTCATCCGTTTTGCCCTACGCGACCCACGCCTGGTGCTTTTAGACGAGATCACTTCCAATCTCGATGCCTCAGTAGAACGTCATATGACCCGCGCTATTGAAGGGTTGAGCCAAGGTCGCACCGTCATCGCCATTGCCCATAATGCCAAATCATTGGATTGGATGGATCATATTATTACCATGCAGGAAGGTAGACTAGTAGCGGCAGGAAAGGAGGTGGTCGTATGACACAAGCGAAAACGAAATCACGAGCTTTTTTGGAATTTAGCTTGAAGTTATTGGGGTATAAGAAATGGATAACCATAATCAATCTTTTCTTTAATGTTATCATCTTTTCTCATCAGGCCGCAGTGACTTATTTTATACTGCAGATCTTGAACAGTTTTACAAAAGTCTCAAGTGAAGCTTTAGTGGAAGCGTATCCCTATTTATTTGGGATTTTGATAGTAGCGGGAGTACGAATCGTAGCAATTATGAGTTGTGCCATTCTAGATGCCAAACGAGCCTATTTTTACCAGAATCGGATTCGATTGAATGCCACGAGACACCTGATGCAAAAGCAGGACATTACGCAAGTGACCGGAAAGGCGAATCAAGTTTTCGAGGTACTCGATGATGACATCCCGGTAGCGACTTTTCCAGCGGAACTAGTTACTGAGGCTTCTGGGTTCACCATATATGCGTTGATTGCTTATTCTATGTTGCTGAAGATAAACTGGAAACTTACCGTGTTTGTATTTGTGCCTTTTTCTATAGCAATATACGGTTTACAAAGGTTGTCTGAACAGATGAATGAAAAGCGCAAGGTAAATCGTGAAGCTCATGATGCCGCCAGTGCTTTCATAGGCGATATTGCTGACGCGGCGATGTCGGTGAAATCAGCGGGTGCTAAAGAAGCAGTACTGCATCGATACGAGCAGATTAATGGTACGCGAAGAGAAGCTGTTATGCGAGAGGTGATCTTTGAAGAATGGGTGCTTCTGGTTTTAGAAATATCTATGATTTTTGGAACCGGATTGATGATGTATCTTGGTGCTCGTTTATTAGGAGGGGATAATTTCGGTATCGGCGATTTTAGTTTCTTTGTAGCTCATTTATTTACATTATCGAGTTGTGTTTTTCGGATCGTGCAAGTAATTACCGAAGCGCGCAAGGGAGAAGTTTCCTATGAGCGGATTTTGAGTACCCTCGAGTGCGATCCGGAAGTTTTAACCATGCAGAATGAACTGGTGTTGAAGAAAACGCAGGGAGAGAAACAAATGTTGGAAGAAGAGGACGCGTTTGTGATTGCAAGTTCAACCAGCAGACATGCGGTAGAGAAGACTCGAAACAACGAAAAAAAGGTTGCCCTTTTGCAGGTGCAAGACTTGACTTACACTTACACGGGCAACGATGGTTTTCACGATGTTTCATTTGATTTGCTTCCCGGGCAACTGACCGTGATCGCCGGTGGTATGGCTTCAGGTAAATCCACCTTGCTCAGCACCCTGCTGAATCTTTTACCCATCCAAAAGGGGACGGTTCTCTCCCCAACAAATTTACCAGAAAACTGGATCGTGGGCTCCCCACAACGTAGCGGTTTCTTTGCTACCGATATCGAGACCAACCTAAAGCTGGGTCAGACGCTGAGTGACGAGGAGATCGCGCGGGGACTGAACATTGCTGCGCTGCCGTCGTCTATCCCTTTGACCACAGAAATTGGCGGAAGAGGAGACAAAATCTCCGGTGGGCAACGGCAAAGGCTACTTATGGCGCGCGTTTTTGCACGGCCACAGCCGATCAAGGTGATTGATGATTGCGTCAGCGCCTTGGATGCCGAAACGCGGTTGCTGGTGTTGCAGCGAATCAGGGCACATCTGAAAAACAGCGGCGATGCGGTGGTGATTGCTACCAATGCCCAGGATTTCATGCAACAGGCCGACCAAATCGTCTTCATGGAACGGGGATTGGTGAAGGGCAAGGGGACGTATGAGGAACTGCTCCGTGGCTATCCTGCTTTTGCTGAAATTGTGTCTTAGGGGTACTTGGGGAAGGTTCTGTCCGGGGTAAAATATCCAGAATAATGGAAAAAATCGAGGGGAGAGAACCGTCCCCTAAACAAATTTTTCGAAGATGCGGTTGGAGATGACTAGGGCGGTTTCGCGGGAGGAGTTTTTGAGTGGTGCCATGACGCCATTGCCCTCGCCTTTGATGATCCCCAATTTATACATCAGTTGCAGCGGTGCTTTGGCATAATCACTGATCATATCCTCATCGGCAAAGAGCACGTATTCCATGGTGACCACGGGTTCAATATTCAGAGCTGTGAACAGACGCGCATACATCGTCGCCATCTCTTGCCGCGTAATCAAACCAAAGGGATCAAAAATACCCGCGCCGCGCCCGGTCACAATGCCTAACTCGGCAGCTTTTTGCACATGGAGAAGGTTGATATCGCTAAATGGATTGACTTCGGGCAGCGGTGCTTCCTGCTTGGCCATTGCTTCGTAGAGTTTGACCACCAATTCAGCAAACTCCTCGCGGCGAATGTTGTTTTGGTAGAAAGAAAACAGATGGGATTCGGTCAGCCAACTGGTGCGTGCAGCTTGAATGTGGGGGAGCGCCCAATCGGCAGGTTGACTATGGTCTTCTTGATATGTCAGTTGCGGGACGCCAACCACAGAGCCGCTGTTTTCGATACTGCCGTTAAGCAGGAGTGCACCGCTGGCAACATCGATGCCTCCGTTTCTGCTGACAAACGGTCCGTTAACGGTAATTTGGGCGTTGTTTTCGATTCTCAAGTAGGCTTGCGATTCGAGCGTGAGCGAGGTGAGGGAGAGGGAGTCATAGAGGTTGACTTGAGCTTCACTTTTTAGCAAAGCTTGTCCGCCAATGCTTTGCAGCCCCCCATTAAAGGTGTAGGTACCAAGGTTTTGGAAGGCGTCGTGAACCACCAAACCCCCTCGATGTTCGACTCGCATGGAGGAACCAGCTGCAATGGTGAGGTTATCTACGACCAGCACGAAGTCATCGAGAACCGCATTGCCGGTAAAGATTCCGTTTTCTAAGACACCATAATTGAAAACATCGGGGCCCATCGAACGCTTGACGATGCTTTTGATCGTGCTGCCTTGCGAAACAACAAGGCCATCCTCATGAAACACACCATAGAAGTTACCGGTGACAGTGCCAGCGTTTAGGCAAGCCAAGCCCCCGGTCATCCGCATGCCGGAACCCATGATGCCTTGGATCGTGCCACCGTTCATATAGAAGATGCTCTGACGACCCGCTTGTTCCAATCCGTAGGTGCCACCAATGAGATTGCCCGGTCCCTCTAGCTTGAAAGAACGATTGTAGCGCGCCTCAATTGGCACGCCTTCCGGGTCACCCGAGAAACCGATGTGATCGTATTTCAGGGTGTGGCCGTTGAGATTTAGGGTATAATGACCTTCCCCCAAAGAGATGCCAATGTCGGTGTTCATTGCTTGCGTTGTGGTGATAGCGATGTCGGCCATCAGTTTCACCTTGGCACCTGCCGGGTCTGTCAGTGCGGTTTTGAGTTGGGCAAAAGTGGAAACTTCCACATACTCGGTTGCGGCGCTTGACGGTTCCGTAAAAACGTTGATTGCGAAAAGGAGAAGTGTTGCAATAATAATCCATTGCACGATTTTCTTCATGACGCGAACCTCCCTTATATGATACTATAGGATTCTACAACCTCACGCTTTTTACCTTGTAGAATTTTTTACAACCGGGGACTGTCCCCACCCTTGAAATTTCCAATTAGGAGGAAAATGATTGATTTACTACGATATTAAAAACCACTGGTATGCTAATTTGTATGAACAAAACGAAACCCAAACCGACGATGTTGAATGCTTGCTGGCCGTTCTTGGCCCCAAACCGCGCCATGTTTTAGAAGTTTGCTGCGGCAGCGGACGCATCTTGGTCCCCTTAGCCAAAGCCGGCCACCGCGTGCACGGCATCGACATCGACCCCAACATGCTCGGTTATCTGCCTGCCAAAGCGCAGGGCTTGACCAACATCAGCTGGGAGCCCAAAGACATGCTGCAAGACGAATGGGGCGGCCCGTATGACACGGTCGTGCTCGCCGGCAATATTATGCTCAACATCATCACCCCAAACGACTATGCTCACGCACAGCAAGAGATGCTGCGAAAAGCTCGAAAAGCCTTGCAGGACGGCGGCCTAATCTATCTTGATTTCGATAGCCATACCCACCCGGAGCGGATTTTCAACTCACAACGCGAGCGCGTCATCTTTGAAGGCACCGATGATCGCGGTGTTTACGGCAAATACATCGGCTGCGGCGGAACTTTTGACCCTGTCACGCAAATAGCGACCGGCAACAATCGCACCGAACTTACCCTACCCGACGGCAGCCAACAGATCCATTACGGCACCTACGCCAAGCATATTCCCACTTTGGCACAAGTGCACGCATGGTTGCAGGAAAACGGGTTCAGTCTTGTCGAAGAATATGGCGACTACCACCGTAACCCGATTAACGAAACGAACTACAAGGCGATTATCGTGGCGAAAAGGCGATAGCGTAGCTTACACGGCGGGTGGTCGGAAGCGATAAACAAGGGAGGCAACCAGCATGAGCACGGGAAACCGAATCTATCTTGATTTTCAGAGGCCGAAACCAGAATTGATCGAACAATTTCGCGGGATCCCTGTTTCTAATTTGGATGACTGCATGAATCGAACCGCTGCGGTTACTGCTGAAATTCGGCCGTATGGCAAAAAAGAGCTTCTCGGCACTGCGTTCACCGTGCAGATCCCCGAAGGCGACAACCTAATGGTGCACAAAGCGCTCGATTTGGCCAAGCCCGGTGATGTTTTAGTTGTGGCGGCCGGGGGAATGTTGAACCGCAGCATTGTCGGGGAACTGATGGTCGGCTACTGCAAACTGCGCGGTTTGGCTGGGGTGATTATCGATGGCAGCATCCGCGACGCCGATGCTCTTGCCGAAATGGATTTTCCGGTCTACGCACGGGGTGTATCACCCAACGGACCCTATAAAAACGGGCCCGGGGAGATCAACACGCCGGTGAGTTTTGGCGGGAAAGTCGTGTATCCGGGCGATATTGTGGTGGGCGACGGCGATGGCATCCTGTTTGTGGATCCCGAGGAGGCGGAGCAGATTTTGCATGACGCGAAGGTCTTAATGCAAAAAGAAGCCGAGACGATAGAGATGCAACAACGGACCCACAATTATCCACGGCCTTGGGTTGACTCCAAACTCAAAGAGATCAACTGCGAGATATTACCTCTTGCACCGGGTCGTAAAATTTAATACTTTTGTAACAGGGGTCAGACCCCGATGCGAAATATTTCGCACCGGGGTCTGACCCCTCATTAAAAAACTTCTATTGTGAGAAGGGGAAAGAGGCTTCTTGTGGAAGATAAATTAGTATTATGTAATTACAACGAGGAGGGATTCCATGAAAACCCTAATTCGTCACGGCACGATTTACGACGGCAGCGGCGCTATCCCCTTTAAGGCGGATCTTCTGCTCATCGACGACAAAATCGCCGCCATTGGGCTTGATTTACCCGTTCCTGAGGACGCCACCGTCATCGATGCCACCGATCTAGCCGTCTCCCCGGGTTTCATCAACACGCACAGTCATATGGAGCTGGAGGTGCTGAAAAATCCCAAACTCCCCGCTGTCATCCAGCAAGGCATCACTACTGAAGTGCTCGGTCAAGACGGGTCTTCGGTCGCCCCCTTACACGACGGCATCTTAGAGGAACTCACCGACAACATGGCCCCTTTATGCGGCACCTGGGACAAACCCTACCCCTGGCGCAGCTTTGCCGAGTACATGGCTGCGGTCAGAGCCGCCAATCCCACCCCGCGCATGGAAAGCTTGGTCGGCCATGGCACTATCCGCATGTATGTGATGGGTAGCGAACAACGTCCTCCTACAGACGCCGAGCTGGAACAAATGCAGCAAATACTGGCGCAATGTATGGAAGAAGGGGCGCGCGGATTATCGTTTGGCTTGATTTACCCGCCCGGAAGCTACGGCAACACCGAGGAATTGATCGCCATGGCCAAAATTGTGGCACGTTACGATGGCCTGATTATGGTGCATATGCGTAACGAGAACAATCGTCTGCTCGAATCGGTGGACGAAATGTTAAGAGTGATGACCGAAAGCGGCGCGAGGCTGCAAATATCGCATTTCAAAGCCCTCGGCACCCCCAATTGGGGAAAAGTGCAACGCGCTCACGAAAAATTACTGGCTTTACGCGAAAAGGGGTACGACATCACGTTCGACCAGTATCCCTGGACGGCCGCTTGCACCGGACTCAAGGTCTGCGTGCCTGCCTGGGCCTATGCCGGGGGCGAAACTGCCTTTCAAGCGCGATTGAACGATGGGGAAGAGCTGCCGAAAATTCGCACCGAAACCCAAGAAATCGTGGACATGCGTGGAGGCGGCAAGTGTATTATGATTGCCTCAGTTGCAACCGATGAATATGCTTGGATGGCGGGTAAGTACCTCGATGTAATCGCCGCACAGTTAGGTTTGAGCGAAACCGATGCCGTTTTACACATCTTGCAGCACGAAGGACCGGCGGTGGTAGCTATCTATTTTTCCATCTCGGAAGACGACGTGCGCTTCTTGATGATCAGCCCCTTGCATTGCGTTTGCACCGATGGCATTGTTGGCGCCCACCCGCACCCTCGCACCTATGCCAGCTTCCCGCGCTTTTTAGGGACTTACGTGCGCGAGCAAAAACTGATGGACTTGGCGACGGCGATTAAAAAAATCACTTCCGAACCGGCGCGACGCCTGCGTTTGTGGGATCGAGGCTTGTTGCGCGTGGGCATGGCCGCCGATGTTGTTGTTTTTGACCCTCGCATAATCAAGGATGTCAACAGCTACACCGAACCGACCATCCCGCCGATTGGCATCCGCCATGTTATTGTCCGCGGCGTCGTTTGCTAGGGGACGTTACTTGGGGACGGTTCTCTCCCTCTTAAAAATGGAAGTTATATGGGAAAAAAACAGTTTTGATAAGATCCTGTTCACTAAACTTTGTTAATTTGTTGCATTCGTTTATTATTGCTAATTCAACGCAACTAATTTTTAAGCATTTCTTCAACAACGACCATTGTGTATGTTGTTTGTTTTGGTATCCGGACGGCCAGACTATCCCTTTTTTTGCAGAGCTAGTAATGCGTTGTCCGTCAGTTTGTTAGGAAATATGATTATGGTAAATAAATGTAAAAAAATGCGAGGAGAGAACCGTCCCCAACATTAGTCAGGAGATATGGATTTGGTAAATAACTGTCAAAAAACGAGGGGAGAGAACCGTCCCCAAAAGGAGGAATAGTATGTTTGATTTACGGGTTAAGAATGCTAATATTGTGACCAGCCAAAGGGTGTTCGGTGGTGAGATTTATGTAAAGGATGGCAAGATCGCCGCCATTACCGCACCCAACACCGAATTCCCCGCCACAGAAACCATCGACGCGGCTTTTCGTGCCGTTCTGCCCGGTGTCATCGACCCTCACGTCCACGCCGGTCACGGCACGCCTGAGCGCGAAACCTTTCGCAATGCCTCTGCCGCCGCCGCTGCGGGGGGAGTGACCACTGTTTTGGAGCAGCCGCTATCGGTGCCGATCACAATCACACCCGAAGCGTTTTTAGATAAAAAAGCAGCCGCTGAAGCCGATTTCCACGTCGATTTTGGCATTTGGGGCGGTTTAGTTCCGAGTGCACTCGAAGATATGCCTGCCCTCGCAAAACTCGGTGCAGGGGCCTTTAAAAGCTTTATGTGCCGCTGTTCTAACTATCCGACCACAAACGATGGCGTGATGCTGGAAGGCTTACGCATCCTTGCCACCTTCGGCGGTGTATCCTGTGCTCATGCCGAAAGTGACAGCCTCATCCAAGAGCTGGTCGACAAGTTCAACGCCCAAGACTATCGCGGACCGCAAGCCTTTATCGATAGCCACCCTCCCTACAGCGAAACCGAAGCCGTCTTACGCTACATCTTCTTGCTCCGTCAAGCCCCCGGTGCCAAGGGGCACATCGCCCACTGCAGCGTACCGGAAGCGATCCGCGCTGTCCACGCCGCCCAACAAGAGGGCATCGATATCACCGTGGAAACCTGCCCGCAATACTTAGGCCTTACCCACGCCGACCTCTTTGAACGCGGCGGTGTTGCCAAATGCGACCCACCGGCTCGATCGGCCGAAATGCGCGAAGACCTCTGGAAATGTGTGCTCGAGGGCCAAGTCGATATGATCGTCTCCGACCATTCGCCGCATCCGTTTGACCGCAAAGTTGTGCCCATGGAACGCTTCACCGACGCTGCCGAAGGTGTGATGGGCCTAGAAACCATGCTACCGGTCGTCTTAGAGGAAGGCGTTTTCCAACGAGGCTTACCGCTCACTGCCGTCGCTCGCCTGATGAGCGAAAACCCCGCCAAACGCTTCGGTCTCTGGGGACGCAAGGGTGCTTTGGAAGTAGGATTCGACGCCGACTTCAACCTAATCGACCTCAACCGCAGCTGGACCTGCAAAGCTGAAAACATGCACTACCTCAATAAACACACCCCCTTCGATGGTCGCGAATTCCGCGGTCGCATCGACGCCACCTATATTCGCGGGCAACTGGTTAGCTTGAACCGTGAGATCCAAGTTGAACCCGGTTTCGGGAAATTCTACCCCATGGAGATGAAAATATGAGGATTCTGATTATCAACCCCAACTCCGATCATAAAATGACCGCCGATATCCAGCGCAGTGCTCGTGCCTTTGCCGGAGATCGCTTTGAAGTCGAGACCCAGCGCACACCCGGTGCACCGAAATTTATCGATACCTACCTCGACACCGCCCTTGCTGTTCCCGGAATGTTGCGGTTGATTCGAGAAAACGAAGCCCACTTCGACGCTTTTGTGATCGCATGTCATTGCGACCCCAACCTCGACCTATGCAAAGAGGTCACTGCCAAACCTGTGGTAGGCATTGGTGAAGCCTCAATGAAGATGGCCAGCATGCTCGGACATCGCTTCTCGGTGCTATCCACTTCTCCCGATTCGGTGCCTAACAAACAAGCCTTGGTGCATCGCTATGGTCTCGATTCTTCGCTTGCCTCGGTGCGTGCTCCACGTAAAGCCACCCAGGATCTCAATGATCTCGACTTTTTCCTGCAATTGGGCAAGGAAGCCATACAACTCGATGGAGCCGAGCTGCTGGTGCTTGGTTGCGCCGGCCTCTGCGAAATGGGTAACACGATGCAATCCCTACTGGGAGTGCCCGTGCTCGATGGTGTGGTCTGTGGACTCATCATCGCTGAAGGCTTGGTTCGAGCGGGGTATAGTACCAGTAAAATCGGTCGATACAAAGGAAATCCATAAAAAATATAGCAAAAAGGAGCGATTCTATGCAGCGACCCAACCAACAAACAGCCGACCCGCGCAGGGTCATGACTGGGCTCCACTTCCTCTTGGGCAATTACGCTCTGGTAGAAGGAGCGATCAGCGCCGGCTGCGACTTCTTTGCCGGTTACCCGATTACACCAGCTAACGAAATATCAGAACGCATGTCACAGCGCCTACCTCAAGTAGGTGGCAGCTTTATGCAAGGTGAAGATGAGCTGGCTTCGATTTATGCCTGTGCCGGAGCAGCCTTAGCCGGTGCCAAAGCGATGACCGCAACCGCCAGTGCCGGCTTCAACTACATGCAAGAAGGCTTGGGTTATTGCTACACCGTGGAAGCCCCCTTGGTAGTGGCGAACGTCATGCGTACCCGCGGCGACAACTACGCCACCCAGAGCGATATTATGCAATTGCGCCATGGGGCCAGCGGCGACTACGAAGCCATTGTGGTGTGTCCCACCTCGGTGCAAGACCTCTTTGATTACACGATTTGGGCCTTTAATTTGGCCGAAACCTACCGTAACCCTGTGATCATTGCTTCAGAGACGACGATCGCGCTGATGCGAGAACGTCTGCACATTCCAGCAGCGGAGGCTATCCTGTTGCACAATCGGCGGTATACTGAGAAAACCCCGGCAGAGTATTTGCCGTTTGCTGCCGAAGCCAACGCCGCACCCGATATGGCACCTTTGGGCAAAGGCTACAACACGATTTACTCGTTGAACCCGCATGATGAGGCGGGGCGTATCGATTGGGACCCCGAGGGGTTTGAGCGGTTGTATAAGCGTATCACCGGCAAAATTCGTGAGAACGAGCCGAAAATCAGCCGCACTCAAGGGTTTTATATGGAGGATGCCGAGTCGGTGATCATTGCTTATGGAAGTGAAGTTCGACCGGCAAGGGAAGCAGCGCAGATGTTGCGTGAAGAAGGTAAAAAGATAGGCGTGCTGCAGCTGTGCAACGTTTGGCCGGTGCCGGAAGGGGCCATTGCGGAAGTGGCGAGTCAGGTGGGGCATATTTTCGCTTTGGAGATGAACCTCGGTAAATACGTGGGAGAAATTCAGCGCGTGGTCAATGGCCGCTGCCCGGTGACATCGGTTACCAAAAATCGTGGGTTGGTGCATACCCCTTGGGAAGTTTGTGCTGCGGTTCGGGAGGTGCTGAAATGAGTGTGAACTTGAATCCGAAAGCGAATCCGAAGCGTAAGTTTTTAAGAGAAGAAAAATTGCCGCATTTCTTTTGCAGCGGCTGTGGTTGTGGGCAGGTGCTCAACTATTTTACCCAAGCGCTTGAGGCGTTGCAGATGGATGTTGAGAAGATGCTGACCATCGGCGGGGTGGGATGTACGGCGCGGATGCCGATTTATTTGAAGTCCGATACCTTCCACGGGGTGCATGGGCGTACGTTAGCTTGGGCGACAGGTGTCAAGATGCATAATCCGGAGATTCCCATTGTGATTTTTGCGGGTGATGGTGACCTGGTTTCCATTGGTGGCAATCATTTCATTCATGCAGCTCGGCGTAATCTCGATGTGACTGTAATCATGGTCAATAACCTCAACTTCGCCATGACCGGCGGACAAGTGGCGCCGACCACACCGCTGGGGTCCGTGACGATGACAACGCCTTACGGCAACGATGAGCCTGCCTTCGATGTGGCTCAACTGGCCATGGCGGCAGGGGCGACCCACGTGGAACGCTGGACAACTTCTCGGCCTGTGCAGTGTGAGCAGGCGATAAAGCGAGCTCTGCAGCATAAAGGGTTTAGTTTGATCGAGATCGTTAGTCAATGTCCGACCCATTTTGGCCGATATGCGTTGAAAAGCGGCGACCCGGGCAAACTTTTGCAGTGGATCCACCAAAACAGTTACTTGCTCGACCAAGCCGACCGTTTCACAGATGAAGAAAAGCACAACAAACTCGCCTGCGGCATCTTCCGATTTCAAGGAGGGGACAGTCCCTCATTGAAAAATTTACAGGGTGGGGACTGTCCCCACCCTGTAAAAGAGGCGGAAGTTGTGAGGGCAGCAGCGCAGGCGACATCGGTTTTGCCGTATCCGCAAAGGCTTACCCTTTGTGGCATGGGTGGGCAGGGTATCATCTTAGCCTCCGTCCTACTCGGCACCGCCGCCGTCACCTTAGCCGGGTTGCACGCCGTTCAAACCCAATCCTACGGCAGCGAAGCCCGGGGCGGCCAGTGTCAAGCCGAGCTGATCATCGACCGCGAACCCATCCTATCGCCTGTAGCACAAAAAAAAGACCTGCTTTTGGCCATGTTTTCGGAAGCGTATCATAAATACATCCCCGATTTGAAAGCCGATGGTGTGCTGGTCTACGATACCGATCTGGTGCAACCCGAACCGCGCCAAGGCAAGAGTTACGGTGTGCCGGCAACCCAGATGGCCGTGGGCCTCGGTAACCGCATGGCCGCCAACATGGTGATGCTGGGCTTTATAGCCGAAATGTTTGGTATTATCAGCGTGGAGCAGCTGGAGCAAGTGGTGATCAGCGAAGTGGATGAGCGTTTCCGTGAGCTCGATATCAACGCGGTCCGTGCTGGGGTCGAACTTGCCCAACAAATCAAATTGCAGGAAAGGGGAGAAGGCTAATGGTTCATATTGATGAGCGACTCTGCAAAGGCTGCCGCTTGTGTGTGACGATTTGCCCCAAAAATGTGCTGGCAATGTCGCAACGAGTCAATAAAAAGGGTTATACCGTCGTAGAAGCGGCTCGCCCCGAAGCTTGCATCTCCTGCAAACTCTGTGAAAAAACCTGCCCCGACTTCGCGATTTTTGTGGAGTAGGGGTTGGACAAGGTTGGGGACGGTTCTGTCCCTCGGTTTTTTGCCATAAAACAGGAAAATAATGAGGGGAGAGAACCGTCCCCAAGTATAAGGAGGGTTGCTTATGGTCTCAAGTTTTAGGTTGCAACAGATTTCAGCTTCAGTTACGGTGGCGCTCAACGGCAAAGTGGTAGAAATGAAAGCGCGCGGGGAAGACCTGATCGCCCTAAACGCCGGTGAACCCGATTTCCCCACACCTGCACCGATTGTAGAGGCTTGTCGCACCGCCCTCGCTGAAGGAAAAACCAAATACATCAACAACGCTGGCTTACCTGAACTGCGCAAAGCAATCGCACATCGGCTGGCGACCGACCACAATGTCCGCTATGCACCACAGCAAATCTGCGTTTCCACAGGCGCCAAACAAGCCCTCAACAACGCCGTTTTAGCCGTGGTCAACCCCGGGCAAGAGGTGATTATACCCACACCCGCCTGGGTCAGCTATGTGGAAATCGTCAAATTGGCTGGCGGCGTGCCGGTATTGGTGCCAAGCAATGAAGTGGATGACTTCCGCCCCGACCTACTTGCGATCCGCCATGCAATCACCGCCAAAACGGTGGCTATCTTGATTAACAATCCGCATAACCCTACCGGTGCTGTTTACAGCAAAGAGGACTTGGTCGAGTTGGCCGATATCGCTTTGGAGCACAATCTTTGGGTGATTTCCGACGAAGTTTACGAAAAGCTGGTCTATCACGAGGCGAATCACACTTGTTTCAGCGGACTTTCACCCGATGCTTACGGCCGCACCATCTTGGTCAACGGCTTCTCCAAGGCCTATTCCATGACCGGATGGCGTCTGGGCTACACGGCCGCCCCTGTAACCCTCGCCGCCGGCATCGATGCACTGCAAAGCCACATGACCAGCAACGCCACGACATTCGGCCAATATGGTGCTTTGGAGGCGTTGGAAGCGCGCAATGACAATGGGATAGAGAAGATGCGGCTGCAATTTGAAGCGCGGCGCGATTACATGCTACAACGCTGGCAACAGATCTCAGGTGTTTTTGTAGCTCCCACCCAAGGTGCTTTCTACTTTATGCCTAATATCTCGGCTTATTTCGGGAAGAGAACGGTGGCAGGTAAGACAATTGAGACATCTGGCGACCTTTGCACCTACTTGTTGGAAGAAGGCAAAGTGGCATTAGTTCCCGGTGAAGCCTTCTACGCGCCGTATCACCTACGAGTCTCCTACGCCAATTCCATGGAAAACCTGCAGCGCGGCATGGACCGCGTGGAAGCTGCACTTGGTAAATTACTGTAAATTTACAGCCAGGGGACAGTCCCCTATATAAAAAAGGAGGAAATATTTATGCGCACGATCGATTCTTTTTCCAAAACTATTGGTTCTATGTCAACCTTCAACGAAATGCTCTCTTGTGGTGCAAAAAATCTTGCCCTTGGTGTTCCTGTCCTAGACAAGTCCTTGCGGGATGAACACATGGAATTTGCGAAACAGATCTGTGAAGAAACCGGCACCAAGTGTGTCGAGGAAGACGACCCGTTCCTGACCGATCTTTTCCGGGCATCCCTCAACAAAGATAAATACAACATCCTCTTCTATAAGGATGAATTCTACCTCAACTCTTACTATCACCTCAAAGCGCGAAAGAAAGCACTGGTCGAGGCAGGGAACTATTCAGGCGAAGCTCGCTACATGATCGCTTATGACTTTGGAAAACTACTCAGTTACACCGATGAAGCGATTCACCGTATGATCGCGGCTTGTATAGATCGCGAGTAGAACCAGAAGGAAAATTATAGTACATTCTTGGATATTCTCAATCTCATTCTTGGGGACGGTTCTCTCGACCGTTTTTTTGCCACTAAACTGGAAAAAATCGAAGAGAGAGAACCGTCCCCAAGGAGAACTCAAGGAGAAATGCCGGTGTCAATTGTGTCAAGCTGTTGTGTTGACAAGGATTGCGGCGCAAAACTATCCTGTCAAGTCAAACGCTTTACAGGCAAAAACGTCATTAAGGGGGATGTCAATGTCCGTTTCAGGGTTACCGTTTATCGTACCGAAAGCTGAAGATTTTAAAAACCTCATTGAACAATTCCCATTTCCCGTGCAAATTTTCTCACTCGATGGCACTGCTCGCTATATTAACAAAGCTTGTCTCGACCTTATCGGTATCCTCACGGTTGAATCGCATGTCGGTCATTATAACGTCTTTCGAGACCCGATCGTCACCCAACATCACGCAGAAGAAGAGATCAAGCGCGTGCTCAGTGGAGAAGTTGTGATATTGACCGATTTTATGGCGAGTTATCGTGAAATGATGAAACATTTCAAGGTGGCTGACCGCGATGTTTCGGGAATCAGTTCCGATATTTTCAATTTCCCAATCTACAACCAAGATGGCACCATGGACTATTTTGCCTCGGTTTTTGTGATTCGCACACTCTACAAAGGCAATGAGGAGGTCGCTCGAGTCCGACAGTATCTCCAAGAACACTGGTTAGAGCCGTATGACGCAACAGTAATATCCAATCTAGCACGCTTGAGCAAATCCCATTTTTCAAAACTCTTCAAAAAGCAAGTAGGGGTGACTCCCTACCAGTATTATATCGACATTAAAATCAACAATCTAAAAGCTAAGCTCTTAGAGACCAATTTATCGATCGCACAGGCATTTGCCGAATGCAATTTGGATTATAATGGGCATTATGCAAAAATGTTTCGTGATAAAGTGGGTGTTTCGCCCTCGGAATATCGTCACAAACCGATATAAGTGTATAAAAAAGGAAGCCACCATCAAAAGTGGACTTCCTTTTTTGTTGTAGAGTAGCCGATTTCGCACTGGGGTAAGCATCTTCGCAGCGAAAGCGCGCGTTGACTCCAAGTGCGAAGTTTTTACAGGGAGAATTTCAAGGTGGAAATTTCAAGGCGGGGACTGTCCCTACCTTGAAATTAACGCTATTTTTTAGCTGTTAGTTTCATTTCCCAGACGATTTTGGCGGTTTGTTCATTCAAGATTTGTTTTTGCGGTTTGAGGGTGCCATCGGTGTAGCCGTTGAAGAAGCCAAGCGCCACCGCCTGCGCCATCCCTTTTTCCGCATAATCGCTAATCGCGGTTTGGTCGGCAAACCCTTGCAACTTGGCTGCGTCATCAGCAGGTACTAAGTCCGCATTACGCAACCCGAAGGCGCGCAACAACATGGTCGCTGCATCTTGCCGGGTCACGGTGTCCCCGGGGGCAAAGACGACATCGCTCCTGCCGTTGATCACTCCACATTGGTAGGCCAACTCCATGGCTTCGCGGTCCGCATCCAACAAATCAACATCGCCAAACGGGAAGCCCTGGCGCACAGCATCGGCTTCGGTCAGCCCCAAAGCGCGCACCACCGCACCGGCAAATTCGGCTCGCGTGGTTGAGACCCCGGCGGAGAACCGTCCCCAAGCATCGAGGGGCATGATACCGGCGTTGACCACGGAGGAAACGTAATTTTTCGACCAATCGGGAACCTCGGCAAAGTTGGTAATGGTCACAGGATAGCTAACAGCAACGCCTTGAACCGCAACATTGCCTCTATACATGCCCATTTCTGCGACAAAATCCAATGGATTCACCACAAAACGGTCAACGCTGCGCAGCTGTTCTAACTGAAATAGCAAATCGAAATGACGGGCATCGGTCGGCAAATAGTCATCGTAATGGTAGATCACCGGCGCCGGTGGGATTACAGAAGGATCTTTTAAAGCCACCCCTTCAATGCTCATGCCGCTCACCACATGCCGTGTTTGGAAGAGATCCCCGGTTTTCAACGCATCGGCCGTATCTCCATCCACCGCATAAACATACGACACAGGTACTGCATTGAACTCGGGATGCCCACTCAAATTTTGCACCGCCAAGAACCAATTGGGCTCGGAAACGGTCACCAATTGATTCATCGGTCGACCGGTAGCAGGATTCAAGACGATCTGCCACTCTTCATGATCCACCGTCGCCGGCACGTCCTGCAAGCGTTCTTCCCATTTCCATAAGAAGTGGGCCATGCTCACTGCACCTTCCGTGAGCGGTATTTGCGACAAAGTCTGATTATTTGCGACCGATACATTTAGTTGCGGCTCATTCGGCATCTCATAAAGCAAATCGGGGAAGGGCGACCCTACATAATATTCGTAATGCAGGGGGTAGCGCACATCGGCGGCCGGGAATTGCACCGTGCCAATGTCTTGGATTACCTGATCTTGGGCAAAGCTTTGAGTATAACCTTCGGGCACTCGCCCCAAACTAATCGCCAAGTCAGCGCTACCGTTATAGGTTCGGCTACCCTTGTGATTGACCGCCACTACGTGCAAGGCCACCTGGTGCTGAATGCCAATGGTTTTGCCCGCAAGATCCAGAATCACCACCGGATAGTCTTCGATCATCCGATGCACTGTCACATGATGACTCGTCAAATGACCGCCGGCACCGGTCGGCTCAAAAGTTCCATAAAGGAAGCCATCGACATTGACTTGCCAGCGCATTTCATGATTGGGCTTAACGTTATAGGCTTGATTGATCATGGTGTTGACGCCGTCGAAACTGCCATGCAGCCAGGGTTTATATTCGGTATCCACACCATTTGCATGAATCCAGGCTTCTTCGGTTTGCTGGGTCAAAACACTGGTCGCGAACAGTTTCACCGGACCTTGATACTTGATCCAACTTTGTGTTTGAAAATCCAAATCGATGTTTGGCACATCTAAAACGGTCAAATCAGGCCCGCTCAAGCCCGGGAAGCTCACCTTTTCTTCAAAGAAATCTGCCCAGATACGGCTATTGCCGTAAAAATCCGTCGTTTTACCGGCTACTTTCTCTGCTCCAAAGGGAGTGGAGGCTTGAATCAAATCGGTTTGACCCTGAAAACCGGGGGCGTGGATCAGAATTTGGTCTCCTTTTTGCACATCGAGCGTTGAAAGATCGACCGTCGCTGCACCCTGTCCATCGGTTTGTATGGGAATCAGATAGTCCGGGGTGGCGGTGCCTTGTTTGGCATCGGTGCCGTTGCGGTAATACTTGATTTCAAGGGTGCGCAAGGCAAAGGGCTCTTTATCACTGAAGGGCGGGGCGTTTGAAGTGGTAGCGCCGGCCATCCGTTTGGTCATAGCAGCTAGGTTGAGGCGATCTTGATAGACACAGAGGCGGCTGAAGTAGAAAATCACATCATCGGCGGGGTTGAAGCTTTTGTTGCGTTGTAGGAGCGGTTCCTGCAGCTTGAAGAGGTCGGTGGGATCATCCAAGATCACCACAAAGGCATGCAGGACGAAATCGACTCCGTAACTCATGGTGTGTTCCTGAGTGGTGGCATATGTGTAGAAGCCTAAGCGCAGTTGGGCTCCGAAAACGTCGACATCGAGGATTTCTAAATTGACCAGCGGGGTGATGTAGAGTCCGGCTTCGATGTTCCCCATGGGGTCGCACTCGGCATCGGAATAATGCTCGTAATCTTTGCTGAGGTGGAAAGAAGTGGGCACGCCAAAGCTGGTGCCGCCGTGTACTGAGGCAGTGGCCATGACTCCTTCGGAGGCTTTTACAGTGAGAGTGATGTCGCCGTTGACATCAACCACCAAGTAAACGCCGATTTTGATGCTACCCAGACCGGGAATCGGCACCGAAACGGCGAAAACAGGCAAATAAACCTCTTCGTTGAGGGCGACATCGAACATTAGATTCAGTTCAATAAACTGGGCGGTGTCGACAAAACCGAACTCGTAGCCATCGAAGAGCGAATATTCGGCGACGATGCTGGGGCTGACGCCTAAAGCACCTCGCAAGGCAAGTTTGACGGTGTCGGCCGGGTTTGTAGTTCCAAAGGGGTGGAAGGTGTAGGTGCCGTCGTATTCGTAGATTTTGGTGCCGCGCTGGTTGAATTTCATGCGAATGTCTTGCATGAGGCCGGGTCCATCGCTGCTAAACAGGGTTTGGGTGGTGGTGGAGCCGGGCGCTTGGGTGGATTGTTGAGTTAGAAAGGCGTCGATGTCTATCCCCTTGACGGCATATTCCAACATGTTGTCTGGTTTGGGGATGATTTCTTGGCGAGGGATGCTGAACTCGCGAAATAGGTCATACATGGAAGGTTTGGCGATTAAATAAGCGCCGGAATCGAGCTTGCGTAGGATTTTTGCGCTTTGTTGCAGGGTTTCGTCTACCAAAATGTCACCGGGAGAAAATTCCGCACCGGGCCAAAGCAAGGTGTTGCCAAGGCGGGTGGCCGGGGAGAGGCTGAGCAGTTGAACCTTATCTTGGTAGGTGTAGGTCACATTTTGCACGAGCACGGGGGCAGTCGCGCTTAGTAGGGCGGCCTCGGCGTGCTGTGGTGGAGGGAGATAGATGGAGAGCAGGGAGAGAAGGAGCACAATAGAAATGAAACGCTTTTGCATAAACCATCATCCTTTCACCTCGAATAGTTCAATATTCGACAAAATCGAACAGGCTTCCTTGTCTTAATCGAATGTTGTGACTTTCGTCTTCTAAGGTGGGGGGGTTGGGGACGGTTCTCTGCCTCGTGTTTCTACCATTAAATTACCAGTCAAAGCAGTCTCATGAGCCTTACCGAATCGTCAACCGAATCGTCAACCGAAGGGGTTTTTTTGGGGGGTTCAGCATGCTATTTAGTTAGTATCAAACAATATGACGTGACGCAACACAGATATAGAAACGCTGTGTGATGCCCAATGCGAGCCAGCTCCACGAACAACTTCATTCTTTTACCTCTCAAATATTGACAATTTTCCTGAACAATGGTATAACATCATAGATAGTTCGTTTATTCACTAATAGAATGCGAATTTTCGCCAAAGAAGCCCAAAATAACCCTTAAGAGATAAGGAATTACATCCTAATGTTTATCTTTGAAACCGACCGCCTCATCATTCGCAAGTTTAGAGCAGAGGACACCACCGAGCTCTATACCTATCTTTCCGACCCCGAAGTAGTAAAATTTGAACCCTACCCACCGTTTAACCTTGCCGATTGCGAAGCAGAATGCCTCGCCCGCGTTACCGATGACCGCTTCTTCGCGGTTTGCTTGAAGCCCGAGGGCACCCTGATCGGCCACCTCTACGCTGCGCCACAAAGCGAAAAATTCGCGACCTGGATCTTCGGCTACGTCTTCAACCCAGGATATCACGGCCGCGGATATGCCACGGAAGCCGCCCGTGGACTGCTAGGCTATCTGTTTTCACACCGCCAGGCCCACCGCGTAATCGCCAAATGCGACCCCTTGAATACACCGTCGTGGAAACTTTTGGAGCGGCTCGGCTTGCGAAGAGAAGCGCACAACAAACGAGAAGTTTTTTTCAAACAAGATAGCCATGGGCAGCCGCTTTGGAAGGATACTTTCGTGTATGCCATGCTGCGCGAGGAGTGGGAGCAGACGCGGGAGGGAACTGTTCCTTAACGCGACAATTCCTGAATCAACAAAACCTGAATGGAAAATAACTGGATAAAAACCGGGGGAGAGAACCGTCCCCAACATGGAGGAACTTATGCAATTAGATATTCAACAGATCAGTAAATCGTTTGGCAGCAATCTTGTGTTAGATAAGATCAGCCTGCAAGCAGAGAGTGGAAAAGCAGTAGGCTTGCTGGGGCGTAACGGTGCCGGCAAAACCACCGCCATCCGCATTATCATGGGTGTTTTTGGACCCGATTCGGGGCAGGTTTTGCTCGATGGCAAGCCCATCAACCGCGACCGCATCACCATCGGTTATCTGCCGGAAGAGCGCGGATTATACCCCAAAAAGGTGATTCTCGAGCAATTAATCTACTTCGGCATGCTGAAAGGCATGAAAAAAGCCGACGCCAAAGCCTCTGCCGAGCATTGGGCTGCTAAAATGGAGATGTCCGACACACTCAACCGCCGCCTCGATACACTATCGAAGGGCAATCAACAGAAAATTCAGCTGGTAGCGACGCTGATCGCCAACCCACAAATCATCATTTTAGACGAACCCTTTTCCGGACTCGACCCGGTTAACGCCATGATGCTGAAGGATATTGTCAAAGAGCAGATTGAAGACAACAAAATCGTGCTTTTCTCATCGCATCAGATGAACTATATTGAGGAATTCTGCGACGACATCGCCATTTTGAACGGTGGCAGCATCGTGCTCAGTGGCAATATTGGCAAAATCAAACGCAGTTACGACCGCACCACCATCTTGATCAGCTCTACGCAACTGGGCAAAATCCAGGACCAAATCGACTACCCCAGCCGTATCAAAGACGATCAACTTTGGGTGAAACTCAATAATGAAGCTGAAAAGGGCGATTTGTTGATCAAACTGGCACAACTGCAGGTGGATATTGACGAAATCAAGGTTTTTGAACCATCCCTCAACGATATCTTTGTAGAATATACGGAGGGTCGAATCTAATGAAACAATTTATGCATATTCTCAATTTCGAATTTTCCGGATACTTCAAAAACAAAGTTTTCATTGGCGTCACCTTGGTCATGGTTTTGGTGGTCACCGGTGTGCTCTTTTTCCCGCGCATTTCCACCCTCTGGAGCAAAGAGGAACCGACTCCCGAGCCGCCATCCTCGACAGAACCGGTAGAAGGCGAACGACCGATCGTGTTTTTGGTCGATGAAACTGCGGCCGACCCGCAAAGCACACTTACGTATTTCCAGAGTTTTTGGGCGCATAAAGAGATCCGTTTGAGCCAACTTTCCGTCGAAGAATTGACCGCGCAAGTGGAACAGGATAGCATCAGCGCTGCCATTGTTCTGCACACACCCACGCAATACACCTATATCGTTAATAATGTAGGGATGTATGAAAGTCCGCGGTCTGAGATCAGCCAGTTGCTTTTGGAAAAACATCGTCTAGACCAGATGACGGCGCTGGGGATATCGCCCGAACAAGTTGGAAGCATTCTCTATGCACCCATCGATGGGGAAGTCATTCAGACCGGGAAAGATCAAATGGATAATTTCTTCTACACCTACATCTTGATTTTTGGCTTGTATATGGCAATTTTGCTATACGGGCAGTTGGTTGCGACCAGCGTGGCCAGCGAAAAGAGCTCGCGTGCCATGGAATTGTTGATTACCAGTGCTAAACCTGCTAACCTGATGTTCGGCAAGGTGTTAGGCTCCGGTCTTGCCGGATTGATGCAATTGGTGGCGATTTTGGGGACATCCTTTTTGTGCTTTAACATCACCAAATCCGATTGGGAGGGCAATCCGATCGTCAACTCCATCTTTAATATGCCGGTCTCGATTTTACTGTATACGATTTTGTTTTTCCTCTTGGGATATTTTATTTACGCATTTTTGTATGGCGCGGTGGGATCGCTGGCCTCAAAAGTGGAAGACATCAACACTTCGGTAATGCCGATTACCTTCCTCTTTATAGCTGCATTTATGATCGTTATGTTCTCGATGACCAGTGGCAATGTGGAGAATCCGCTGATGATCGTCGCTTCCTTCGTGCCCTTTACTTCTCCGATGGCGATGTTTGTGCGGATTGCCATGGGTGAACCGAAAACTATTGAAATCATCTTATCGGTGGCGATTTTGCTGGCCTCAACGATAGGCATCGGATACATCTCCGCGAAAATCTACCGCGTTGGTGTGCTGATGTATGGCAAACCGCCCAAACTGACAACACTGTTGAAGTCGCTAAAGAACGCTTAATATCTTGGGGACGGTTCTCTCCCTCGCTTTTTTGCCAACAAAATGGTAGAATAGAAGGGCAGAGAACCGTCCCCAAAACAAAAATGAAAGGAGTGCTCCAAATGAGATATTTTTTGAAAGTCACGATCGAACCGAGCAGGCACTATATCCATGTCAAAGGCAAAATTGAGGATATGCCTGGCAATACGTTGTATCTCAATGAGAACTTTACAATTCTGTGGGTCAAAGCTTGCGACCGCGATGTTAATTTTACAATGGACAAAACGGCGCCGCATCCGGAATTTGATCAAGTTTCGAGACCGGTGCTGTTTGAGACCGAGTCGAAGTCGATTGAATTCGAGTATGAGGGATGTATCGATGAAGTCATTTTCGATGTCAATCAAATTGACGAAGATCTTGTTGAGCTTGCCAGTTATGCCGGGTGGTATTTCAAACCCGATCTCGGTACGGTGTTTGACTTCGATTTAACAGTGAGCTTGCCGCCGGGGTATGAATTAGCGTCGAACGGAACTATCCATTTTCCGAATCACATCATTTCCACCGACTCCGATAATTCCGATATCGTGCTATTTGCGTCAAACAAAGTCAAGCCAGTCGTTTTCGATGAAGGTGTGATAAAGCTCGTTTTTCTGTGTCCCGATGAGATGCTGCCCAATATGGCGATGCGAGCCAAAGACATTGTAAAAGCAAATACCTTTTTCACAGAGAATTTTGGCGAAATAACAGTGCGGTCAGCGAATGAGGAGATTATCAGTGTCTTCAGACCTCGCGGTGGGTGGGGATATAAACGCGGGAAAGCCACCTTCATGTCGAGCGAACACAGCAAAAACAAAACCGAATTTACCGGTGATATACATGAACTTGCCCACGGTTGGTGGAGTATTGCCAATGTGGCTACGAATGATTGGATTAATGAAGGTGGTGCAGAGTTTTCTGCTTATGCAGCTTCAAAGTTACTGTATGGTAGCACCTATGCCGAGCAACTTGTGAAAAAATACATCGATGGGATTCAAAAAACCGAAAGTGAGACTTCGATTGTAGACACTACATCGGCTTCTCCCGACCGATATGTCAATCACTATTATAAAACCACCATGATGTTGATCAAGGCAAGCAAGCTCTTTGGCGAGGAAGCGGTGTTTTCGCTCTTAAAGAATCTGTATCAGCGCTATGCCGGAACAAGAAACGCAACAACCGAGGGATTCTTAGCGTTGTGCAACCCGGAAATGAAAGCTTATTTTGAGAAAATGCTGTTGGCGGTGGATTGGAGCGACTTGGATTTAGAGGTTTAAGTGTGTTGCGAAGTTGTAAATAAGGGGAGGCTTTTATGAAACTACTTTTATTGTTCGGCGATGCTGCGGTCGGGAAGATGACAGTAGGGCAAGAACTGATGAAAAACACCGACCTCAGGCTCTTCCATAACCACATGACCATTGAACCCGTGCTCGAGGTTTTTGGTAGCTTCCAAAGCAAAACCATTGATCGATTGCGCCAGGTGATCTTTGAGGATTTTGCTCGAACCGACAATTATGGCTTGATATTTACGTTTATGTGGGCCTTTAACCAGCAAGCCGATTGGGACTACGTGCAGCGAGTGCGAGAAATCTTTGAACAGCAAGGGGCCGAGATTTATTATGTGGAGCTTGTTGCCCCGCAAGAGATTCGTTTGCAGCGGAATGTGACCGAGAATCGGCTGAAAAACAAGGCCTCGAAACGCGATCTAGAGCGTTCCAAGCAGCGGATTTTGGCCGACGATGATCGCTACCGGTGTGTCAGCCTAGAGGGGGAGATCCCTTTTGATAATTATTTGAAAATCGATAACTCCAAGCTCTCAGCTACAGAGGTGGCCGAGATAATCAAAACGCACTTTTCGTTGTAGGGTGCGAAATTTAATATGGGTTTACATGGGGACGGTTCTCTCGGCCTGATATTTGCCAGTAAAGCGGCAAAAATAAGGAGGAGAGAACCGTCCCCAACTCACGTCCCCAACTTAAATCATTTTGTGCAAATAAATAATTAAAATAAACTTGACATAAATAGAAGTTTGTAATATACTGTGACAAAATAAACCCAGACGATCGAGCTGGGAACGAGAGAGGAAGTCACAGTAAATGGATCTACAAAAGAGAGAAGAGCTGCTCAAACTAGGCTTTGCTATTGCCTATTGCGCCGGTTATTATGATGCGGAGAGGCGACGCTATGCCTATGGCGTGATCATCATCGACGAAAAAAACAAAGAGCACGAAATCTGCGGCTCCGGCATGAATCAAAAGTATCTCGATGCACAAGCTGTTGCCGGTGAAATTTTTGGCGTTTTGAATGCCATGGATTGGGCAGTTTCCAACGGTTACGATAAACTCATGATCTATAACCAATCGGAGCAAATCGGAAAATGGATAGCGGATGAGCTGAAGCCTGAAGGTCGAGCTGGCAAAATGCTGCACATCATTTATGAGACAAAGTACGCCGAGATTCTGCAATGTGAGGTTCAAGCTTTGAAAGCTTCAGACGAATTTAGTCTGAAGGCCGTTGAGCTTGCGAAGAAACCGCTTTCAGAAGGTAAGCGAATCCCTGTATCTGGGGACAATTGGTTTCTGGTCGAGGTCATCGGAGTCGAGACGTTACTAAATGTGATAGAGACCATGAAAAATGATCTAGAAACACTGACTGCACAAAAGCAAAACGGAGCTGGCAAAGTTTGTTACACCTTGACTTTAGACTCGGACCAATTGAATGTGATCCAATTTATGTCCGTGAAGCAGCGTTTGCTAGTACGCGGCGCAGATTCTATCCTTTTTCAAGTATTTGTGACCTATTTGAACGAACATGCAGATATTGAAATTGAAAAGGTGTTGAGTGATGCTTACAGAAAACGGATCGACTCGCTCGTGCTTGATCAGGAAGTGGCTGTCTTTTTCCCGACGGTGCCACCCCGGTTTTCTAAAACAGCAGAACGGTTGGTGCGTCAGGGGGTCATCCATTTAAGCCACTTCACAGAAGGGGAAGGCTATTTTCGTTATGTTTTACCAATTTTGAAAGCAAGGGCTGCATGGTTAAAAGAGCATGTCAGCGAGAGCGAAGTTGTAGAGGATTTGGAGGAATATTACAAACGCATGTTGGACTACAAGGGGCCGGTGAAAAACTCCAAGGACCTGATTCAAGGATTGGTTGCTTCGACGCGCATCGCAAATAAAGAAGACGCCGATACAATCATCCGCAACACGTTGTATGACCTCAATGCGAGTGTTGTGATGTTGAAATAAGGGGAAGACTATATAGGGGTAAGCGAATGAATTTGTTACCACGGAAGTAGACCGTTAACAAGACCCTTAACAATAGCAATTGAAAAAGCCAACGGATTTAAAACCGTCGGCTTTTTTCTATAGACTTTTGCTTATTACAAATGCTATGGAGGTGTAAAATTACAGGGTGGGGACTGTCCCTACCCTGTAAATAGCTGCCAAACTTGTTCGGCGAGGCGGAGAACGCAATCGCGGGTCACCATAATTGGAGGACACGGGATGCCGTCACATTCGCAGGGTTGTTCAGCAATCCGATGCGCGAACTTTTCTACGGTCATCGCCGAAAGCCCCGGCATTGCTTCTCCCTCGGCTGACCGCAAAGCAGGTTGAACCTCCTCAGTCCACCACGGTTCGTGCATTTGCTGGTAATCAAAGCGGAAGCAGTCGTCCCATCCCGCTCCAAATCTTGAGATCTTGGGTAGATCCAACAGCTTCATTTCCATCCATATTGCATCGTGTTCCCCAGCGTCCCAAGCAATATCGGTGAGCAAATGCACATAATAACCCAACCACAGTTCCGGATCGGCAGTTTCTGGTCGAGATTCATAAAATTCTCGCGCCTGTTCCGCCCACACCGCTAAATCTTTATGCCGCGCATGCCGTCCCCATCGCTCAGCTTTAGGAACATCACCTGCAAAATGCACACTATCGGGAGCGATGCAACCCATATAAAAAGGGGATAGCCGCTGCACTTGCAAGCGTTCCCTTAACACATGCCCGACGAACAAATGCATCATTTCACTGGCCATTGTAATCTCCTTCGATTCGTTTACATGATTTTTGCAATGATTTGCGATGCTAGAACTACGCAGATCAAGGCAATGGGATAGGTTGCAGCGTACGCCGCAGCTACCTGATCGGTTCCAGCGACCGTGATCAAGGTGCCCAAAGCCGGGGTGCTGGTCATGCCCCCGCAAATCGCACCGAGATTTTCCAGTAGGTTTAGTTTGAAGAGGTTTTTCGCCATGAAGTAGCCAATCACCATCGGGAGCAAGGTGATCAAGGCACCAATCAGAAACAAACCCACGCCATGTTCCTGCACGACCGCTACGAATCCGCTTCCAGCTCCGGTGCCGGCCCCGATTAAGAAGAGCATTAAACCTAATTCGCGAAGGGTTTCTAAGGTTTTTTTGGGCACACCCAGTGAATAGTTGCCGATATGTCCAAAATGGCCGAATAATAAACCGGCTAATAAGGGGCCGCCAGATGTTCCTAGGCTAAATTCCGCACCTCCGGGTAAGGGTACTACGATTCTTCCCAACCACAGTCCAATAAATAAGGCAAGGCTCAGCTGGAGCATACCGGAAGCGTCGAAAATGCGATATTTTGTGCTGCCCGTGGGGGTGCTGCTTTCTTCTTCTGAAGGTTGCATGAGCTTGTTGCGTTCAACATCCATATTGTAGCGACCGAGTTTGGGGATGAGTTGAACGAAAAGCACTACGCCGATGACGCCAAAGGGGTAGGCAATGCCGTAGCCAACCGAGGCAAGATCGCTGCCGGTAGCTTCAATGGCAGCAGCCAAGCCCGGGGTAGAAGTTAATGCGCCGGACATCATGCCAATTGCTAAAGGCGTGGGGAGATCGAAAAACGCGATGACAGCCATGGTAGAAACAGCACCGATGACGATGATGCTGATGCCCAGAATGACATAGGCGATTGCTTGGCGCTTGAAGCCTCTGAAGAAGACAGGTCCGGCAATATAACCGACTGCGCCGACAAAACAGGCTAATCCTAAATCTTTGATCAAGGAAGGCACTAAAAAACCGTAATGGCCAAATACCAGGGCGACCAGCAAAACACCGGAAGTGCCCAGTTGCAGACCGGAGATTTTAATATTGCCCAAAAAATACCCTAAGGCGGCTATTAAAAAGACTAACATCACAGCAGGCAAACGAATCGACTCCTTTATTGCAGAAATTGTGCATATACATTGAAATCTAAAGGTTAAGTTTCAACGACTGCCCTCGTAGTCCCTTCAATGTAGCGCTTGGGACATCTTGAAGAACGAAAGGAGAAATTTGCATTTGGGGTTGGGGACGGGGTTGATGATGGGGTTGGGGACGGTTCTCTGCTGCTGAAAATTACCAGTAAAATGGAATAGTGGTAGGGTAGAGTAGGGTGAACGTTTTGTCGCTTGAAGAGATAGAGATGATTTAACAATATAGATAATTTTTACCTAGAGAACCTGGAAAATAACTGGATAAAATCGAAGGGAGAGAACCGTCCCCAAGCAAATCAAGAAATCAGATGGCCAGCAGAAATCGGTTGACAAAATGCTTTTTTTCGAATATAATTCTAATTAATAAATCCATTGTTTTAGCAAACCGATTCATAAGGAAACTACATATTGGCAAAATTGTTGAAAGACAGTGACGCAAAGCTATTGAGTCTAAGGTGAAGCACTCACTATGATCGTCAAGCTGCAAATTTCTCGGGGAAAACAAACCGAGCTGTTTGCAGCTTTTTTATTTCTGCACCGATGGTTCCTAGAAAGAAGGTGGCACAATGGAGCTGAGCACAGACCGGAACCGTATTCTATCTTTTTATTCAGATGTTCATCGTGGGTTAAACCAAGATGAGTTTGAAATCTATGTACAATTTATTGTGGATGCGATTTCGGGTAAAATAATCGGAGGAGAAGCATTGACCCGCTGGTTGCATCCAACGAAAGGGCTGCTCTTGCCGGATCTTTTTGTGCCTCAGTTGGAAGCGGAAGGAAAGATCTGTCAGATTGATTATTCTACTTTGGAGAAAGCTTGTGCGTTTTTAAGCGAGTTGTACGCCAGTGGGGTGGACCAATTCTTTATCTCGTGTAATTTCTCGAGAACTACGTTTTCGGCGGAAGATTTTGTAGAGAAATGCTTGGCGGTAACCGAACGCTATCCTTTTCCGAGCCGCATGTTGGTTTTTGAGCTAACAGAGAGTGCATCTGGCGGTAGTTCAACTCACATTTTGCGGAATGCGATACGAATTAAGGAGTTGGGGTTTCGGATTGCGCTCGATGATTTTGGGGAGCGGTTTACTTCCTTTTTTGACTTGCAGGAATATCCTATCGATGTGCTAAAAGTTGACAAGCGCCTGATTGATAACCTTCATACCGAAAAAGGAGTCGCGATTTTTAGAGGGATGACGCAGGTTTGCCATGAAATCGGACTGCAGATCTTGGCTGAGGGAGTGGAGCGGGAAGAACAGGTTTGTGTTTTGCGAGAATTGAAGTGCGACATTATTCAGGGTTTCCATTTTCATTATCCGGTTCCGGCACACTTTGCGATGAAGAAATTGCTTGCTTAATAGTCGCAGGTATTAAAGAAGCGCATCAACATCGGCAACTTAAAAATAGATTAACTACAAAAGCAGTTAGCATATTCAATGAGTGTGCTAATTGTTTTTAATTTGTTAAAGATTACCTTCGATGTTCCGTGGTATAATGAGAGCGAACAGCGATTTCGCAGTGGGGTCTGACCCCGAGTGCGAAATAGCCAGAAAAATCCCAGCGGAGAACCGTCCCCAAACGAAAGGAAGCGCCATGTTAGAACTTAAAAACATCAGTAAAGAATATATATCGGGTGGCATCCCCGTGCACGCCCTCAAAGAGGTTAATGTCACCTTCCGCAAAAACGAATTCGTGGCCATCCTCGGCCCATCGGGTTGCGGCAAAACTACCTTGCTCAACATCATCGGCGGCCTAGACCAATACACCGGCGGCGATGTCTTGATCAACGGCACCTCCACCAAACAATTCAAAGAAACCGACTGGGACGCCTACCGCAACAATTCGGTGGGTTTCGTTTTCCAGAGCTACAACCTTATCCCTCATCAGGACGTGCTGTCGAACGTGGAACTCGCCCTGACTTTATCGGGGGTCGGTGCGGACGAACGCAAACGCAAAGCCACGGCCGCTTTGGAATCGGTCGATCTCGGCGATCAAATGCACAAGAAGCCCAACCAACTGTCGGGTGGGCAAATGCAACGCGTGGCCATTGCCCGGGCCCTAGTCAACGACCCGGAAATTTTGCTTGCCGATGAACCCACCGGCGCACTTGACACCGAAACTAGCCTGATGGTCATGGAGATCCTCAAGAAAATTTCCCAAGACCGCCTCGTGATCATGGTCACCCACAATCAGGAACTGGCCGAAACCTACGCCACCCGCATCGTCCGCCTCAAAGACGGCGAAATTATTGGGGACGACTGCCCAACCGACAACGAAATCGGTGGAAAACAGGATAGCCCCTACGCCCTGCCCCCGAAACGTTCCATGAGTTTCCTCACCGCGCTCTCGCTTTCGAAGAGCAATCTCTTCACCAAGCGTGGGCGGACCATATTGACCGCTTTCGCCGGCTCTATCGGTATTATCGGCATCGCGCTGATCTTATCGCTTTCCACCGGCGTTAATACGTATATCACGGAATTGCAGTCTGAAACCATGGTCTCGTATCCGATTACCATTGATTCGGAAGCGATCGATATCGCCAGCATCATGGCCAACCGGCAGCAAAACGTGCGCAACAATTTCGGTGGTGGTGGAGACCTTGCACCCGACCCGACTGCGACGCTGACCGCTATCTATGCCGATCCCAGTGATTTGGAGAAAACCACGGCTTCTGGTTCAGCGATTTCCACCAACAATTTGGCAGCTTTTAAGGAATACCTCGATGACCCCAACAGCGAAATTCATTCTTTTGTGGGTGAAAACGGGGTTGTATACTCGTATGATGTGCGTTTTTCCGTCTATGCTAAGGATCCCGCCGGCGTGCTGGTCGCTGCCAGTGCGGAAGAAGAAGAGGAAAACGCCCGCGTTTCACCGTTCGCTGCCATGCAATCGGGACCGTTCTCCAGCCTTTCTGGTGGATCTGCCGATAATATCATCAATTTTGAAGAAATGCTGCCCGGTGCCGATCAGTTGATCAGTCCCGTGGTTGCCAATAGCTACGAACTGCTCGAGGGGGCCTGGCCGACTACGGCCACCGAGGTAGTTGTAGTCCTCAATGATGACAACACGATCGCCAGCAGGACCTTGTATCAACTCGGCTTTTTGCCGCAAGCAGATTATGATGTGATCAAGCAGCAGCTAGCCGATGGCGAAGAAATTGACTTACCCGATACCGAGTTTGCCTATGCAGATGTGTTGCAAAAGCAATTTTACCTGCTGCCGGCCAGCGATTTTTACAGTGAAACCGAGACCGAGGGCTTCCAATTTGTCGGCGAAGAACTCTATGATGTGGAAGCGTTGTTACCGAACAGCATTGAGCTGACCGTGAGCGGCATCATCCGCCCCTTGCCCGATGCTAATTTTGCTACCTTAAACTCCGCAGTCGCCTACACCTCTGCTTTGACCAATTTGGTGATTGAACGCACCAACGATAGTGCTATTGTTTTGGCACAAGAGGCGAAGCCGGATACCGATATTTTGACCGGGCTGCAGTTTGCCCCCGCTACCGATGCTGAAAAGCAGGCCGATGCTGTTGCTTACTTGAGCAATTTGAGCATCTCCGAGAAAGCTGCCATCTATCCTTTGATCATGCGGATGGCCACCCCTGCCGAAACTTCTACCGAAACTCCAGCCGCGCCCGTCATGACGCGCCCCATGGGGACATCGGAAGTGGCCTTGGCTGCGGCGCTGGACCAATATTTGCTCGCTCCGGACGAAGAAGTCATGCTCAACCTCTACGACTCTTACATCACCGTGGGCAGTTACCGCGAGAACATGAAGACGTTTGGTAAGGTGCAGTACGATGCGCCGACATCGATCAGCATTTATGCCGATAGTTTTGAAGCAAAGGATTCGATCGCGCTCAGCATTAGCAATTACAATGAAGTGGTGGAGGAGAGCGACCGCATTGTTTACACCGATTATGTGGCGCTGCTGACTTCATCGATCACCTCGATTATCAACGTCATTTCCTACGTGCTGATTGCGTTTGTGGCGGTTTCGTTGATCGTTTCCAGCCTAATGATCGGGATCATCACCCACATTTCGGTTTTGGAGCGGACCAAGGAAATTGGCATTTTGCGCGCGATAGGGGCCAGTCGCAAAGACATCTCCCGCGTGTTCAACGCCGAAACGTTTATCATCGGCTTGTTTTCAGGGGTGCTGGGGATCGCCTTGACACTGATCCTGCAAGTGCCGCTGAACCGGATCATCCGCCGATTAACCGAGACCAACGATGTCAGCGCGACCTTGCCTTGGATGAGTGCGTTGCTGCTGGTGGGCTTGAGCATTGCGCTTACGCTCTTCGCAGGCATCTTCCCGGCAAACGCCGCAGCTAAAAAAGACCCGGTCGAAGCCCTCCGCAGCGAGTAGAATTTAAAGAGGGATTTCGCACCGGGGTCAGACCCCTCCATTAAAATATTTCGCACCGGGGTCAGACCCCGGTGCGAAATATTTATTAGGCTAGATATTTCTTTAGAATAAATCTGCTGATACCGGTAATTGTTTCGATTTGCCTGTAACTTGCACCATGTCGGAGTAGCAAATCAGCCCAAATCAAACGCTCGTTTTTGTTCATCCTCTCGCGTTCTTCCCAGGGAATATCTTTACAAACCTCGTGGAAAAACATGTGGATTTCTTCAGGCGTAATTATGCCTGTAACCTGTTCCGGGGCTTCTTTTTCGCTGGTAAACTCATATTCTTGCGCTAACATCATTTCTCGCCGTGCAGTAAGGCTATCCGGTTTGCCAAAATAGGCTAACAGAAAGTGAGTGTCGCAAATGCGCGAGCGTCCCCTATATTCGTGAATACTGCTCCAAGGATAATCGATAACTTTGCGTGCGAGGCCTGCTTTCACTGGGTTTTGGTGAATATATCGCGAGATCATAAGCAAATATGTGTCGGTTTCAACCACTTCGCTCCCGTATCGACTTTGGAACAGATGTCCCACGCGCTCGTATTTGCGATTATACCAACCAACAAATCCAGCCCCCAAACGTTGAAATGTCTTACTTAAGTCTTCGTTGACTTCCTTCAAAAGCAGATGGATGTGGTTCGTCATCAAACAATAGGCATAGATCTCAGCACCGGAAGATTTTTTAATGTTCTGGAGATAATTTAGAAACGTTGTGTAGTCTTCGGGTTCGAGGAAAATGTTGCTTTTGTTGACCCCTCGCATAGTGATATGATAAATCCCTGTGCTACTTTTCCGTCTCGGTAGACGCGGCATACGACCCCTCCTTTTTATTATATGCAAATTATAACACATTAATAAAAAGAGAACAATAAGATTTCGCGGTTGGGGTCTGACCCCTATGTAAATTTCTACACCGGGAATAACCCCGGCAAACCGGTGGCAAATTGGGTGATCATGCGCGCCATGAATTGTGGCGACTTTTTCATATCATCGTTCAACCACTTTTGGATCGCTCCAACACAGCCAGTCAAGGTGAAGGCGTAGACGAACTCAGCATCTTCCTTAGAAATCGTGCTGACTTGACTGATCGCACCGATGTTTTTCTCGTATGCTAAGGTCAAAACCTGTTTCTGAAAGGCCAAATCCCCTCGTTCACTCAAGAGAAGTCTGCAAATTTGTGCGTTTTCTTGGATGTATTCGAAGATTTTTTCCACCATTTCCAATGAGATGGCATGAGCTCCGTCCTTCATTGCAGAGGAGAGGTAAACATTGACATTCTCCAACAATTCGTCTTGGATCTGCTTCATTAAGTCGAAGACGTCGGCATAATGCGCATAAAAAGTTGCCCGATTTACATCGGCACCTTCGCAGATCTCCTTGACGGTGATTTGAGCAATATCTTTGCCCTCCAACCGTTGTATAAAGCTTTCTTGAATAACTTTCTTCGTATATCGCACCCGACGATCATTTCTTTTTCCAGCCATATGCTACACTCCTTTTTTCGCATTTGGGTCAGACGCACGCCTTCTCTACAAACGCGTTTAACCTCGTGCGAAATTTTAAAGATTTGTGAACTAATAAACACTTTTGTGCGTTCGTGTTGGATATCTTTCAGATTGAACCCATTTGCTTGTTGATTAAACAACACAGTGTTAGTATACTACAGCGTGATGTGACGACACAATAAGAAAATTTCGCATAAGGGGTCTGACCCCTTATGCGAAATGAATACAAAATAAGGAGGTCCGTTCGTGAATAAGCTCGCTGTTATAGTTACTACGCACAAGCGAATTGTGGTTTCGCTGTTTGTCTTACTGACACTCGCCGGCACCGTGCTCATCGGGTTAACCGAGGTCAATTACGACATGGTGCAGTATCTCCCGCAAGATGCACCATCGACCCAAGCGATTGCGATTATGGAAGAGGAGTTCGGCAACAACAACCCCAATGCCCGCATTATGCTGGAAGGGGTCACCATTCAGGAAACCCTCGCCATCAAACAACAAATCGCTGCCCTCCCAGGTGTCTACGCTGTCACCTGGCTCGATGATGTGATCGGCGAAGCCAATCTGACCAGCGTTCCCTTAGAATTTCTCGATCCCGCCTTAATCGAAATGTATTACAAAGATAACGCCGCCTTGCTCAGCATCAGCATCGCCAATGGGCAAGAGTCGACCACCATCCACGCCCTGCGCACCATCCTTGGCGAACAAACCCCCATCGCCGGAAGTGCTGCCAATGCCGCCGGCACCCAAGATTTAGCGGTCAGCGAAGTGATCAACGCCATGGCTATCCTGCTTCCCATCATCCTAATCATCCTAATCATCTCCACCTCTTCATGGTTGGAGCCGCTGTTGTTTCTAATCACCATCGGCATCGCAGTTTTACTCAACATGGGCAGCAACCTCTTTTTTGGCGAAATCTCCTTCATCACCCGCACGGTCAGCCCCGTCTTGCAACTGGCCGTCTCGCTGGACTATGCTATCTTTTTGCTGCACCGTTTTACCGACTTACGCCAAGAACACGAGCCGGTTAAGGCCATGCAGATCGCCATAGGCCAATCGTTTACCACCGTCGCCGCCAGTGCCGCCACCACCGTACTTGGCTTCACCGCCTTGCTCTTCATGCGCTTTGGCATCGGCTCCGACCTCGGCCTCAACTTGGTCAAAGGGGTGCTCTTGAGCTTTTTGACCGTGATGGTCTTCCTTCCCGCCCTTACTTTGCTCATCTATCCGCTGCTCGATAAAACCAAACATCGCAGTTTTATCCCCAGTTTCCGCGGTTTAAGCAAGAATCTGCTCAAAACCCGCTATGTTTTTCTCATCCTCGCCCTAATTTTGGTCGTGCCCAGCTTCCTGGCGCAATCGCAAACCAGCTTCCAATATGGCACCGGCAGCGTCACCGAGAGCTCTCGCGCCGGACAAGACGCTATGCGCATTGAAGAACGCTTTGGTCACGAGAACATCTTGGTCCTATTGGTCCCCAAGGGCAACACAGGAAACGAGATGGCTTTAAGCTCCGCCTTGGAAAACATCGCTCGCGTCAAGCAGGTGGTCAGCTATGTCAGTGCCGTTGGAGCCGAAATCCCCACAAGCTACGCGCCTGCCTCAGTGGTGGATCAATTTTATTCCGAACATTACGCGCGCTTCTTGCTCTACACCAGCATGGCCGATGAGGGCGAAGAAGCCTTTGCCACGGTAGCACAGGTGCACAGCACTGCCGCTGAATATTATCCCACTTACTCTCTAACCGGAACCAGCGCCACCCTTTACGATATGAAAACTGTGGTCGAAAACGACACCACCAAAGTCAACATGGCTGCGATCTTGGGCATCTTCCTAGTGCTCTTGCTCACCTTCCGCTCGGGACGGCTGCCGATTATCTTGGTTTTCGTCATCGAAACGGCGATCTGGATCAACCTGGCCATACCGTATTTCAGCGGCCAATCGTTGAGCTTCATCGGCTACCTGATCATTTCCACGGTGCAGCTGGGCGCGACGGTTGACTACGCAATCCTTTTGACCCATAATTATCGCGAAGCGAGGCTCGGCTTACCGCGTTTGGCCGCTATGGAACAAACCTTGGCTGATCATATCATCTCTATCTTTGTCTCGGCTGGCATCCTCGCCACCGCCGGATACGCCTTAGCGCTAACTTCCGGCAACCCCATGGTGTCGGAGCTGGGCACCCTCTTGGGCCGTGGAACCTTGCTATCGTTTGTGATGGTGATTTTGGTCTTGCCGGCGTTGCTGATGATGTTTGATTCGAAGAAAGAGTAGGAGTGAAGAACATGAAAGATACAAAGAGTTTTACGAAAATCATCTCCCTGAGCTTGGCTGCGATTCTGCTGCTGAGCGCGTCGGTGCCCAGTTTTGCTTCGACCCCACCCCTTGCCTCAACCCCCAAAGAAGAAGTAATTTACGGCATTTTGCAGGCAGATGGTAGCCTTGACCGCGTCGATGTGGTCAATAGTTTTGCCGGCGGCAGCGTTGTAGACTATGGCGATTATGCGAATTTGCGCAACCTTACATCGCAGGAAGCAATCAGCCAGACGGAGGATTTGATCCAAATTGAAACCGATGCCGAGCGTTTATTTTATCAGGGTGAATTGAATAACCCGCAACTGCCCTGGAACTTTGAGCTGATCTATGTCCTCAATGGAGAGGAAATTGAGGCAGAAGAGATGGCCGGCAAGAGCGGCAGTTTAGAAATGACGCTGCGGGTGACGCAAAATAAGGACGTTAAGCCCGACTTTTTTGAGTCGTACATGCTGCAGATTTCGTTAACGCTGGACCCGGAATTGTGTAAACAGATAGATGCCGCTGCGGCGACGATTGCTAATGCTGGCAAGAACAAACGCCTCGTCTTCACGGTGATGCCGGAAAAAGAGGCGGAATTGGTAGTGCGGGCGGAGGTTACTGGCTTTGAAATGGCTGAAGTGGAAATCACCGCTATGCCGTATTCGATGAGCTTGGAGTTGCCCGATAGTAGCAATTTAACCGCGGGTTTCGCTCCCTTGATCAGCGGAGCGGCCGGGGCGAAGGCAGGAGCAGAACAACTCAGTCAAGGCATTGCAGCTTTGGCAGGCGGATATGATGCGTTGGCGGTTGGAGCCGAGCAGTTGGCGCAAGGCATGAGCCAGTGGCAACAGCAGGTGGGAGCGCTCAACCAAGCGTCTGAGGAGATTCAAGCGGCTTTGGCGCAGTTGAGTCAAGCCATGGAAGCCAGCAGTCCGGCCTTTGTTGAGGCACAGTTGGGGCCGTTGGCGCCGGCATTGCTGCAAATACAGCAGGGGCTATCTGTTTTGAATGCTCAGTATGCGCAATTCAATGCCGGCTTAGGTCAGGCGTTTGCGGCTGTCGAACCGATGAGCCAGGCTGCCGGGCAATTGCAGGGCGGCTTAGTGCAGGCCAATGCAGGTTTTGCTCCCTTGCAGCAAGGAGCGGTGGGATTGGCGAGTGGGTTAGGGGAGCTTCATGGGGGCATTGCTCAGATTCCTGCCCGTTTGCAAGCGGAAATCGATGCCATGCTAGAGCCTTACACCCCCAGTGACACCAAAGTGGGCTCCTTTGTCTCCGATAAGAACACGCAGGTGAGCTTGGTGCAGTTCGTGATCAAGACAAAAGCAATAGAAATTCCTGCCGAACCTGAAGCGGAAGAGGTTGTCGTAGCAGCAAAGACCCTTTGGCAGAGAATCGTAGGTTTGTTTATTAAAGAGTAAAGATTTCGCACTCGGGGTCTGACCCCACTGCGAAGTATTTACCACCGGGGTCAGACCCCGGTGCGAAATATGCAAAAGATGGATACTCGTAGGACGTACGAGTATCCATCTTTATATTTAGCTACAGCCGCGCAACAGTCCCCCACTACTCTTTGCTCACATAATCTCTGCCCAGTTCGTCTTTGCGCACTTTCAACACGTAATCGAAGCGGTCAAAGTCTGTGCACAACTCGAAATCCTGCGGGGGAGAGAACGATGCATTTTCAGGCTTAAAGAAGCGGGCACCCTCGCCATCTCTTAACACCGCCACCGCCTCGGCTTTGTCAAACGCCGTGCCCTCTAACAAACTCTTGATATACTCGGCGCAATAGGTGTCTTCCGGCGCGGGGTGGATGTTTTCCTTACCCATACACACCAAACTCACATGTGCAGGGTTTTGTTTGGCGATATAATCTGCTGTCGCCTTAGCATTGACCAACGCACCTACCAAAATCTCCTCGGCATGCACCGCGGCTACAATGCCTTGCGTACCGGCGCTGGTACTCTGGACCAACGTTTTGCCCCGCAAGTCCTGCAAGCTCATTTCGTAAGGCGAGTTACCGAAGTCGAAGCCCGGCATCTTCTTGGAATGCCTCTCCCCGGCCAATAACCAGCCCGGATTCTCAGCTTTTAGGGCCAAGGCAGCATCGACCTCGGGAACAGGATAGATTCGTTCCACGCCCTTGTAAAACGCCCAGCATTCCGTTGTGTAGGCGCGAAAAACATCGATGATTACCGCGATCCCTTTGGCCTGTGCAGCACCCGCCGTCAAATGCAAAATTTCTATGTTCAATGTGGAACCCCCTCAAACTCATTTACCATTTAATTCCGTAAGTGTGTAAGAAATCCTGCTTATTTCGCAGAAGGGGTCAGACCCCTAGTGCGAAATATTTACCGCTGGGGTCTGACCCCTAGTGCGAAATTTTCCCACCTTGAAAATTATGGCGATAAGATGCGGGATTTGGCGAGGAGTTCGATGCGGTTTTTCACTTCGGTCTTTTGCAAGATGTTACGCATGTGGAATTTGACTGTGTTGGTTGAAACCCTCAACTCATCGGCGATTTCTCGGTTGCTTTTGCCCAGCACCACCAACTCGTAGACGCGTTGTTCGGTCGCAGTTAGCTCCTTCAACATAGAGGATCCACCTACACTCACATCTGCCCTCGTTTTTTTCTGCAAATTCAACAGTTCTTGTTCTTGCAACTCTTGCACTTGCAACTCCCCGTCTCCCTGCGCATTGCTCCTCTTCAGCTGCACAATGCTGTAGGAGGCGACTAGCAGAAACCCCAAGCCCACCCCTAGCACTGCCCAAATTTCAGCGAATGCTACCGCCTGGGCACGGTTGCCCACAAAAGTCATCGTCTCCACGATTGTCCAGTAGGCAAATAAGCCTATCATGAAGAAAGCAGAATTTCTCCTTCGAAGGGACTCATGCGCAAAGCACAACCAAAACAGATAATCCAGCCCTGCCGCTGAAACTGAAAACAAGATTAATGCCGGCATCGGAGAAAGCCTCGAGATCAGTGCAGCCAGCGAAACGGCCACCCCGCAGCCAAACAAACTGTAGAATATCACCCAGATTCGTAACAAATCGCGTCCGATCATCACAAAAATCATGATCAACAAGGCAACGAAATAAAACACATAACTCCAATTGTAAAAATCCTGCAAATGCTCAGCTGCCAGACGCTGCACGATCACCGTCGAAAAAAAGTACGCAAACATCAAACCAACGATGCTCACGCTCAATACAAAGGCAAGGGGAGGGGCGGGTGCGGCGTTCGTCTTTGCAATATCACCTTGATCCCGTTCTACCATTCCCCCTCGATTCTGCCACCACAAATAGCCCACCGGAAGCAATCCGCTGAGCGTTAAATGTAGCAAGGGACCAGCAAATGCAGCGTATCCCCGATATAATTCCATGAATAAAACACCTAAAATCGTGAAAAACAAGGTGAAACCCACACAAGTAGCCAATTGACGCGCCCGAAGCATGACGTGGCTGGCTTGTAATAAATGGAACCCCGCCACATAACCCAAGATCAGCAGCAAAGGATATGTAAGAACTGCAGAAAGTGGAAACAGAAAGGGGATAGCCGCAGCAAAGCCGGTCAAACAAAAGCTGACCCATGAAACCCGTGGATTCTTTTGGTAAAGCATCAATCCTACAAACGTCAAAAACCCCAGCAAAAATAGGGAAGAGCCCAAGGTGAAACCATACCGCGAAATCGAGAGGCCCAGGTTTTCATAACAAGTTGCCGCCCAGATCAAAAGGATAGCTGCAAAAGTAGCCAAACCGAGGCAATCCTTTGAAATAAAACTTTTTATTCTGGAAAACACCAAAAACCCCTCCCTTCTATTTCCAATTATAAAACCAAATACAGCTTCACGCAAGAGGGATTTGTACCTATCCAAACGGATAGGTGCTTTTTTTTTGACCCTACCCGTTAGGATATTCTCTCGAGCGGAAAAATGGATACAATAATAAGGTAAATATGCGAGAGAAGGAGGGATCAGCATGCGAATACAACGATTTCAAGGCAGGGGACTGTCCCCTATGTTAAAAATTTTGGTGGTGTTATTGGGGTGGGGACTACTGTTTTCGGGGGTGCAGGCAGCGGAGACATCAGCAAGTATGAAATCCCCGGAGCAGGTGATCTGGGAGAATGAAGGAATCACTGACTTACCTCAATATTACCCTCGAGTGGCAACACAAGATGCCGACGGTCACCCTCTGATCGCCCTGCAAAAGGAGCGCGGTCCGCTGGTGCTAATCAAACTTCATCTCGAGGGATTTCAACTTGAACTGGCTCGCTTTGTCTTACCGGTTGCCTTGGGACACGATGCCAGCGAATACGACAAGGCAACGGTAAGGCATCTGCTTTGCGACGCAGAGGGCAATATCTTGGTTGCCGGTTCCTTGGTCCATTATATTGGAGGTCATGTCGGTAACAACTCTTCTTATAACCGTGCCTACGGATTTTTGATCAAACTCAATGGCAGCACCGGCAACATCCTCTGGTCTGTAAAATTTGCACCTTATGGTGAAATGGATCATGAAATCACCTACGTGCTCGAGAATGACCAAGGATATGTCTATTCCACGCAAAGCACGTATGGCTCTTATGGTGCTAATACACCAACGTATCCCAAAATCATTTGTGCCAATAAAACCACTGGGGAGACCCTGCTGCAGAATCGCGCCGATCAAGCCCATCTTGGTTCTAACGTCGGATTTGCCAAGATCGTGCCTACCAGCGATGGTGGTTTTTTGGCCTTAGGAAAAACCAACGCTGCCACAGCCCCCGGTTATGGCGCGAACTACAGTTCCCCCAGTTCCGGGATACAGAGCGCCGATGCTTATATTGTCAAGTACGGCCCAGCAGAAGAGGGTTCGTATCCTTTGCAATGGGACCGCACAACCGGCACCTATAATTCCGATACCGCCACCCACGCGGTTCCATACAGTAACGGATATCTACTCGCAGTTGCTTATGCTCATGGTTACGGCTCCGATTCCCCCTATGTTATCGATGGCAACAGCTACAGCCGTTATGGGTATGGCCGCAACATTTTTTTGCATCAGATCGAAGCAGACGGAACGACTCGCTGGATTCAGAACTATGGTTCCAACGGGGCAGGAGATTATCTTACCCACCTTTCTATTGAGAATGGGAGCCCATATTTCTTGGGACATGTATCGGCTAATTACTATTACAACCCACCTCCCGGAGGAGATGTGGTAGGCGCCACAGCTCAAAAGAATGTGTGGGCGGTTTACTTAAATCAGGGAAACAGCCCTACCATAGCCAAACAAAGCTCTCTCGGCTACGAAGCCACTAATCCAGCCTATTTTTTGTATGAGACTTCGCCGTATAATCGTCATGTCATGGTTCTGCGCGACGGCACCATCTTGATCATGGGCTATAATACAACGACCTCCTGCCCCTGGTTTGTGCGTACCTTGGCAACAACCGCACCAGAACCTCCTAAATTTGTGGATTTGGCAATCGATTTACAAGAAAGCCAGGGCACCGGCGGCAATAGCTGGGTGCACCGATTGATTATCAGCAACAAAGGGCCCGATGCAGCTAGCAATGTGCTTATCACCTACAATCTACCTCAGGGTATGGAAGCTATATCGGTGCTACCAGATACTTACACCTACAACAGTGAAAGTCATTCACTGCAATGGGACCTGGCAAGCCTTTCAGCCAATGCGGAAAACAACGATGAATACGTGGTAGAAACTCAACTCAAAGAGGGTGTTCCTCCTGAAACCGAAATGAAAGGAGAAGCACAGATCTCGGCCGAGGAAGAGGAACTCAACGAACTCGACAATGTTGTTCAAAGACTGCTCGGCGGAGCGTATTTCGCAGCCGCTCATATCGGCATCTCTACGGTAGGCGTCAGTTATTCTGAAATCATGACCATGAGTGCGGAAGTCTACAACACCGGAATTCGCCCGATTCGTCCGGAGTTTTCATTTGCTTTGCCAAAGGGAATCACCCTGCTTACCCCCTTTAACGGTAGCATCAGCGACGCAGCCGGTGCTTTAACTTTGCAACAAAGCGGTGATACGTTTTCCTGGAGTGGAAGTCCGTTGATTGAGACCAGCCAGAATATCTTATTTCAAGCGCAGGTAGAAATCACCGATTGGAACAAAGACCTAGACTACATCATTCCCTTTGCCATGCAAATGAGGGCTTATGATGATCAGGGAAAGGTGCAAATTCAAAAGAGTATTGAAAACCCAGTGTATATTATTCGACCTGATCTGCAATTTGAAGCGGCTAATCGCAGTGTGATTGTAAGTTACGACCAAACTTCAACCATCCCCTTTGATTTTAAGACGATCCTCTTTGATCGGCAAGCCGTTGGTAAATGTGGCAATATTCTGCTGAAGGTTCAGTTGCAGAATCCTCCTCTAGGTGTGGAGTTAAAGCAGATTGACCGCTTAAAACCAGGAGACCCGGCTCCGGTCAAAATAAGCGACACCTTGTGGGAAATGCAAATCCCATCCGCACGGTTTCAGCAATTTAACTTCAATACACTGATCTTTGAACTGGGACCTTTCGACACCGATGAAAACCGCAATGTTACCATACAGCTGAGTGCCGAATACTTACCCGATTCTCAGTTCTACGAAGAACACGAAGTCAGCCGCGTAAATGACACCAAAACGGTGGTGCTGGAAATCAAACCCAGCCGCAAACCGGAAGTAGAGCTCTTGACTAAGGCGAACTTTGAATACGATCTGAAAAACCAAGAAGTGCGCCATACCACAACGGCGGCGTATAAGTTTAAAAACACCGACACCCTACAACGTTGGACTATCTCGCAAGAATATCTCTATTTGAACGCCGGTGAAAGAATAGACGATGCTGTTACCTTATCGCGACCCAACATCGTTAGCAGCGGCTTGAATCAGTCTCTCTTATTCGATTCAGGAAGTGGGAGCAAACCTCCAACCATGGGCATTGTATCGGGCACTTTTCGAACGCGAGCTAGCATTTTTAAATTTGCCACGCCACTGCTCTTGCGAACCACGATCAGTATGACGTATGAAGTCGAAACCGGTGGAGAAGTTCTCACGGAGGTCGTAGTTGTTGACGAAACTTTCAGCTTTGAATATCCAAAACCTGTGGTCGTTTGGCCGCTCAAGGGCGAATTATTGCATCCGGAAGGTGGATTCACCGTTACAGGATGGACGCTGCCAAACCGCGATTTAGAAATCTACCGCACGGCCGACGGCGCAACATTAGCCGAAACCCGTTCCAGTGCCCAAGGCGCGTTCTTTGCATACATTCCGGGAGGGAAGGCGTATGTGGAAAATGATTTGCTTACGCTGGAATTTGCGGTTGCCTTGGTAGACACGAACTCGGAGTCGGTTGCGATTAAAGTCTATGCCCCCCGAAGCTGTTGGTGCCCGAATCGCAGTGAGTGGATCGGGACCGATGCAAAGGGGAATCCGCATATCTTCCGCTTTACGAATCCCACCACGGGAGAAGTGACTACGAGTAACTGGCAAATCCCGGGTGTGTATGGCTTTTGGAATACGACCTTAAAGCTCTATGCCTTAACCGAAGCCGCCGATGAAATCTATGTAATAGCCGACGGTGTCAAATATTTGCCGGAACGGCATCCGGGGAATTTCTACGTATTCCATATTAAGCGTGCCCACAACGTAAAGATCCATGTGCCTTGCCAAACAGAATACCCCTCCGAGTCCAACGGGGTTGTGTTGATCGACCCGGACGGCTTCGTCTATGACAGCACTTTGGGTTGGGGGAATGTTGTGCCGGGAGCCAAGGTGACCTGCATGGAGTATTTGCCGGCGAGTGATTCTTGGCAGCAATGGCCGGCCGAAATCTATGAAGACCAGATCAATCCGCAGATCGTTGGGGAAGATGGCTATTTTGCATTCTTTACACCGGCGGGAACATATCATTTGTTGGTGGAAGAACCGGCGGGGTATCAAAGCTGGCGTAGTAAAGATTTGCAGGTTATTGCCGAAGTGGTGCATCAGAATGTGCCTTATACACCTCTTATTAATGAGGCAGCCGATAAGGTGCTATATGTTGGCAGCCTAACAATTGTAGAAGCAGATGGAAGTGACGCGAGTGACCTCAGCTTGCCGGAGGGGTCGGTGGTGAGGTGGGTGAGTCAGCCAGCTGCAACGGCGAGTAATGAGGATTTGCTGCAGCTCGCGAAGCATCCGGTGAACCAGGTGCGGACCTTAGATTTTGATCCCGATGCCGATTTGCGGGGATTTGATTCAGGGTTATTGGCGCCGTTTGAAGAGTTTACTTATAAATTAGACTATGCCGGGGTTTATCGGTATCGGTTTAGCAGTGGCGGGGAAGCCAGTATTACAGTGCTGGCAGCAGATCCGCAAGAACCGGTGGCAGATACGCAAAAACCCACGGCTCCCGGTGCGTTACAAGGAACCGTGGTGGGATATACGGTGCAACTTGGTTGGACGGCTGCAACGGATGATACGGCGGTGACGGGTTATGATGTGATGCGTCGGCTGCTTCCCACAGGCGAGTGGAGCGTGTTGAGTACGGTAGCGCCGGAGCTATCTGTTTTCACCGATAATACGGCTTCAGCTGGAAAAACCTACATGTATGGCGTGGTGGCGCGCGATGCAGCGGGGAATATGTCGGTTAGCTCGAATTTGGTGACGGCGCAATTGCCGGCGTTGCCGGAGGAACCAGAACCGGAGCCTGTGAAACCAGAAGTGCCAGTGGTAGAACCGGAGGAGCCAGTGGAGGAGAAGCCTTGGCGGGACGTGGTGTTGCCGTTTGCCGATGTTGACTTGTTGGAAGATGCTGCTTTGGTGGAGGCCTTACAATATTTGTATATGAGAGGAATCATACGGGGCAAGCAAGATGGCAGGTTCGATGCTGAGGCGGTGGTGAGCCGGGCCGAGTGGGTGGTGATTTTGCATCGCGCCTTTGCCGGGGAGGAAGCCGGGGAGGTAAGGTATGCGGCGTATTTAGATGTAGGGGCGGATGCGTGGTTTGGTGAGGCGGTGGCGTGGCTCAGCCGAAACGGAATTGTGCGGGGAAACGGCAGCGGACGCTTTTTGCCGGACGAGCCTTTGAGTGGAGAGCATCTTGAATTGATGCTGCAGCGGTGTCAAGCGGTCTTTGGGGTTGAGTTGCCTGGGCTTACTTTCGTTCCCCCCATAACCCGCGCCCACGCAGCCCTCGCAATTTTCGCAATGTATAACTAAATTTACAGGGTGGGGACAGTCCCCACCCTGTAAATTAACGATGATACTTCGTAAGCAAGTAGCGACTTACGCCGGTCTCGTGGCTAATCTGTCTCCAGCATGCACCATAGCGGTATAACATCTCCGCCCAGTGTAATAGCTCTTCTTTATTCAGTTGCTCTCGCTCTTCCCACAGACGATTTAAACAGCCGTCGGTAAAAGCGGCTCGCACATCATCCTCATCCAGCCAGTGCGCATCTACCTTACGTTCCTCTACATCAGGATCAAAGACCGCATTCGCCTCATATTCTTGGGCCAGCAGAAAGTCACGACGAGCCTCGGGGCTATCTGTTTTACCAAAATACTCTAAGCCCACTTGTGTGTTACAAATTCGAGCACGTTTCATATACTCATGAATGCTGCTCCATGGGTAATCCATCAATTTGCGCGCTAACCCGGCTTTGATAGGGTTTTGGTGAATGTAGCGCATCAACATTAGTAAATAGGTATCACTTTCTACAACTTCGCTGCCATATCGGCGTTGAAACAGATGGCCGATGCGCTCGTATTTAACATTATACCAACCTACAAACCCAGCACCGAGTCGTCGAAAGGTGATCCCTAGGTCTTCATTAGTTTCCTTTAAAAGCAGATGGATATGGTTCGTCATCAAACAATAGGCATAAATCTCAACACCAGAGGTGTCTTTGGTGTACTTCAGGTAATTAAGAAAAGTCTCGTAGTCTTGGTTGTCGCGAAAGATATTTGATTGATTTACACCGCGCATGGTGACATGATAGATTCCGGTACTGCTTTTTGCTCGTGGCACTCTCGGCATATTTGAACTCCTCTCTTTTTATATATGCCGAATAATAACACATTATAATCACGATTACAATAAAATTTACAGGGTGGGGACTGTCCCCACCCTGTAAATTTTATTCTGCTTACAACAAATGTAGCCAATCGACGAACAAGTATTCGAGACGGCCTAGGAATAAGGAAACACGGCTCATGACCGTGGAACCAAAGGAGTAACCGAAGGCGATCATCATAAACACTCGAGCCGCTCCACTGACACGTGATAACGGTCCTTTCAGCTGCACGCTGAAGAAGAAGTAAACCATGGTCAGCAACAACGCCACCACAAAAACAATGTTATTGAACGTGGTTTGTAAATTGAAGGTGCCATTAGTGACCACCCAGAGATCCTTAAAGGAGCTGGTAATGTTGCTGAACAACGGCATCGCAGTTCGAATGGTCAACGCATAGCCAGCATTGTAGCCCAACCACAGTGCCATAGGAACTCGCGAAATCCAAGTATACTTCTTGAAAGGTTGGAAGTAAATGAGTAAGCCAATCGCAATCGCAATCAGCTCCCACCATTGTCCTTTTTGCATCATGTTGACTTGAATTCCAGGTTTGATCGTGTTGGCAAAGGTCGTGACCAAGCCATGGGCGGCTGCCGCTCCTACGAAAACATGTTCGCAAAAACGATAAATCGGGTTCTCTTTATACAATATGCTCAAAATCCCCAAGGTCAAAAGACCACCGATAAAGATCCCCAAAGGTTTTAGAGAAGTTACAAATTCAGGTGATACTGTCATTTCTTCATTCCTCCTTTCACTACTTACTTCTTAGATTGCGACTTTTCGACACCAAATAACCAATGTTACCGATTACCATAAAGGCAATGATCGTCAAATGGGCCAAACCCTGGGAATCCATCCCCTTGGTAGCACTTCCCGGCACACCCACAAGTTTTTCCAACTGTGCCGCACCGTTCATACCACCGACAACCCCTTGCAACAAACCGGCATCATATTTCACCAGTTGGTTCGGCAATTCCACACCAGTCGCACCGCAAACAATCAATTCCACTTCGCCCTGTGAACGCCATACAGCAATGTAGTCGTCACTTCCAGGACTTCCGCTATCGAAAACAAGAACTAGATCAATGTCGCTGGCTTTTTCGAAATGCTGCATAATCGGCTTATCGGATAGCTTATTACCATAATGGTCGCGGTCCGACATCGCATCGATGACACTCGAACGCACTGCTTCCATGGTGGAGTTGAAACTGGGTCTGTAACCAAAAATCACATAATTCTCACCATTGACTGCACCCGTCTCCGCAAAAATATCTTGCAGCCAATTGTGGGCTGTGGTACAACCATCGGCAAACGCCGAGCCAATATAGATATAGTGCCCCTTCTGTAAGGCCAATCTCGCAAACGCTTGTAGCATCGGCTTGATTTCAGCAATTTGTGAGGCTGAATATTCGCAACCGATCCAAATCACCGACCCTTCCGGCAATTCATTGACTACCTTGTAAGCATCCTCTACATAGACATCGATATTGATCGGTAAGCCTAAAGTAAAGAACATGGGCATCGCCATCGCCAAGAGAAGGATGGCATATATGACGCGGCGGTCAACTTGATACATCTTTTCAAAAATACTTTGCATCTGTAAACCCTCCTTACTCTCCGCCACTTAAGTGACCACGTTCGATTCCGATAAGGTTACGCATACTTTGTGTTAAAGCACCCAAGGTCAAACCAATGGTCATCGCTCGCAAAACCGGTGTGTTGATATTCGCTCCAATCCAAGCAGCTAAGGTAGGGAATCCACCCCAAATCGCCTGCCCAATGGGCACAGCACCCAACATCACGATCATCGATGTGAGCAGCAGCATAGTGGCATCGAGACTCCTAACGCGGAACGAACGATACGCTGCAGAGCCAATGTAGAATGCCAACACCGAATACATTGTCGCACTCAGGTTTAAAAGGATGTTATCGTAGAAAAACAGATAGAAGGGGTCGCTGTTGTGCTTCTGCATTACAAAACCCACAATGGCGAACCAGAAGAAGGTGCCTAAAAGTACCATGCTATAGAAGTAGGAGGGACGCTTGTTCGAAATACGTCGTCCGTGTACACGGATAACATTTACTGCGCCCAAGCCAACAGCCCAAGCGGTTGAAACGGTGACAGCACGTGCCAAATAATTCTGAACAAAATTATATAAGAAGTCCGATTGGATATATGACTGCAGGATCATAATGGCTCCAGCCACGAAGGTAATGACTAACGGTATTGTTTTTCTCATATCTTACTCCTCCTAATACAGGGTCAGTAACTGATTAATCAGTTTGCTGCCGAACGTAGAGAATAAGACGCCCAAGATGATGATTACGACTAAGCCCTGCTTCATGTAATCTTGAACTAATAGAGTAGCGGTTTTGATGCGATCTTGGGTCAAATAAGCACTGGCGACATAGAGTTCTTCAGCCAATAAGGTGTAGTCGCAAGCTGCTATAAAGAACGGAGTTTGAACGTTGTTGTTGGTGCCGGCAATTTGAATCGCTCCAATTTGAGTTCCGGCTTCCGCAAATATCAGAGACTCTGCTAGAAAGTTGCCGATCAGCATGTTAGCAGCGACCTGTTCACGTTGGATGATACCGACGCATCCGGTTGCATATCCAAATTGCTGTTCCGATAAAAACTGCACATCATCGGGGCGGTAGGCATCGGGTTTGCCAACTTCGATGTAAGCTTGTTTGATAACTTCTTCAGCAACGGGAAGCACGATGGCGTAACGCATAACCGTGATCATCCTGGTGTCGTATTGTGCTACTCGACGTGCTACATAACTGAGCACAGAGAGAGAGGAGAAGGTGGGAGCAGTAAATCCTCCCATACCCAAGTTATACATGACCGGTTTGCCCATTTCGGTTGCACGGCCAATTGCTTCGTCCATGGCGTCTAGCCCAGCGACTCGGCGAAGTTTTGGCATGGGCAGAGTGCCTCTGGCGCGGTTAATCATGACTCCTAGAGAGATGGAGAAGAGGAGGAAGAAGATAAAGGTAGTGAGGCCTAAATGGTTGTTGGAGTCGGTTTGAAGCCATGAACCAAATATACTATTCATGGTCTCTTTCAAGGCATCCATAAATCATACTCCTTCTTTCATAATAGATTGAGACAAAAGCGATAATGTAGAAATTTGAGAATATTATCACCTCCTTAGGGGGATTATAATAAATAAATGTAGGAAAGTCAATTCGGCCGAACTCGGAATATCCGTTGTGCGAAATAAAATATAGTGCGAAATTTACCAAAATGCTGTTAAATTGAGATTGATAAGTTATTCCCTAAGTAAATGTAAAAAAGAACTAAGCATCTCTAAAAAGGTTGTTCAGAGATGCTTAGATAACTTATTAAATAGCTTAAGGTAGGAAAAACCTAAAAAAATGTAACTCTACATGTAACGGGTGGAAAAAACCTGGAAAACTAACAAAAAAATATTTTTGCCTCTCTTTCGCACCGGGGACTGTTTACTCATTGAAAAATTTACAGGGTGGGGACTGTCCCCACCCTGTAAATTTTACTTTAATTCAACCGCTATTTCCACTTCCTCAGTGCTCACGTGCGAGTAGGTAGGGGAGAGCCAGACGAGGTTGCCCTCGTAGCCGACTAAATCGAAGTATTGATAGAACCAGCCCTCATTTATCGGCAAGTCTTCGTAGCGTGGCGTCGCCATCATGCTGCCAATACGGTATTCCGTCCCATCGGCATCGTAGTAATCGCGGAAGAATACCTCATGCAGCGACCCGGCTCGCAACTCTTGCACCCGCACCACCACACGTCGGCTTCCGTCGACCACGCTCACATCGACCAATTCCACACCCTCGGGCAACTCTGCCTCTTTGGCTGCCAAATCCACACGCACCTGCTGCATCGATTTCTCTAACCAGCGCGCACCCGTCACCTGCACAGTTAACGCCTTGGCCTCATAAAAATAGGGGCTATCGGCTCTAAAACTTACCATCTTCGGCACTTCAGCATCCCCGGTCGCCGTCACCCCGTTGCGCACGGTGCTAAACTCCGCACCAGCATCGGTGGTTAGTGTGAAGTCCAACCCGCGCAGCCAGGCTGAATTCGCCGCATCGTCTTCCACCAACAACCGCACCTGGGTCGGATACACCTCCACTCGGCTCAAGGTCAATATCTGCCCATCCAATTCCAAAACGCGGTCCAATTCAAACACCTTGACCGGCGCAATCTTGCTTGCATCCACTTGTAACCGGATAGCGAACGTCGCAGCCGTTTCCTGCTGCACCACCCCACGAACCTGGGCTTGCATCTCCAGCATCACTTCTGCTGGCACACCCAAGTCCCCCATATCGAGACGCACAAAGTGTAGCCCATCGACCTCATCCATATCGTATTGCGATACCACGCCTTGCAAAGGCTCACTGCTCTCAACATCTAGCAAAGCCGGTTGCATCTCTAAGGCGCGATTCTTGGCATCGGTGACTCGGTAAAACACATTCAATTGCTTCTGATCGGCTATCAAGTATTCCACCGTCAAGGTCACACCGTTTTGACTTTGCTGCTCGTAGAACTCCTGCACATAGTCGTGTTCCACTGCGACCTGCAACGACCGATGAAAGGTCACCGCTGCTGCTAATTCGCGTAGCACGGGCACTTTTGAACAAGCCTCGGCAACACCAGCGTTAAAATTGACCAACATCACAAAGCTCAAACAAGCAGCCACCAAACCGATGGACGGTCGCCACAGCCATTGTTCACGGCGCCTGCGCGAAATGGCGCGGCGGAGGCTATCTTTTTCTCTCAGATTCGGCGTTTCAAGCTCGCTCAGCAACGCCTCGTATTCCTGCTTACGATCCATAGGAACCCTCCTCACTTAAGTCTAGTCGGAGCAAAGTCAGTGCTCTGCGTTGCCGGGTTGCGACGGTGCCGAGTGGCAACTGCAAAATATCGGCGGTTTCGCGCAGGGTGTATCCGGTAAAATAGCGGGGGATTAGCACTTGTTTCAGCTCCGGAGGTAATCGGCGGATCGCTTCCTTTAAGGGAAGGGCATCGAATTGCTCCACCGCCGTCTCGGGCAGCGTCTCTATGGGGGCCAAGCGTCCGCGCCTCTTGCGTTCGTTGCTGCACTCGTTCAATAGAATGCGCGTGATCCAAGTGGTGAAAAACTCCTCCTGCTGCAACCTACCACAAGCTTTGAGGGCCTTATACACCGTTTCATCTAATACTTCCACCGCAGTCGAGGGGTCGCCGGTATACAAAAGGGCTGTTTTGTATAAACGATGGCGAATCTGCTCGATATTTTGCGCAAACGTATCCATGTCCACGCTGACATCACTCCTTTCGTTGAATCGCGATTCATTGATTAGACTCTACGAGTGAGGGGTTTTATTTCTCCTGACATAATATGACATCAATTAGCAAAATCCTGCTTATTTACAGGGTGGGAATTTACAGGGTGGGGACAGTCCCCACCATGTAAATTTAGAAACAGTATCATTCCGATGCGGACTTACTTAGCTTTGATACATAGATAATTAGTCGTATGGCAGAATAGATGGCCGTTAGTAGTATAGCTAAGACTATAATCAGCAGAACCCCTAAGGGAAGACTCGCGTTTTCTGTCATTCGCCGAGATACAATCAACATTGAATTGATCAGCGTTGTCAAAAGGATTACATGTAACAATAACAGCAAACGGAATTTCTCCAACCGTGATTGATTGTTCGAATAGACGTCTTTGTATTTATTATCCGCTGGTGAAGAGAAGTAAAACCAGTTACTTTGCCTACAGATGTAAGTCCAACCTGCATCTTCAAAAATTTGCAGATATTCATCAATGTCTCGTTGTTTGAACGATTTATAATCGCCGTAATAATAGAGATCCTTCGCTTCTCCTTTTTTGAACGTATAAATCGACCCAACCGAACTGACCAAATGCCAGCCTTGCAGCGACTTTTGCCGCAACCATTCCATCTCTTTCTCTTCTTGCCATATACCAAAAAATCGGAATGAATGCTTGAACATTTTATCCATATTAATTGCTCCTCCCGTTGTCTGGATTATTCTCTTTTCTGTTGGAATCGGCTATAAGAGTCCCTGCATTGATCAACATCTCTTTTAGCCGTTCAATTTCGAGATTTACTAAAGTCCGCCCCTTATCTGTGATCAAGTATGTTTTTCTACGATCTGTGTTAGCGGTTTCATCCTGTAAAGCGATCAAACCCATAGTTTGCAGGTTGTTTAGTGCGCCATATAAGGTGCCCGGACCAAATAAGATACGCCCAGCACTTAACTTTTCCACTTTCTGCATAATTCCATATCCATGCAATGGTTCAAAAAGGGAAATCAAGACATAAAAGGATGTCTCGGTCAAGGGCATGTACTTTTTAATTGCTTCCAAATTGCTCATCGATCACACGTTCTTTCTTATTACGCTTGACGTTACTACGTATTGCGTATTACGTTCAACGTAATAATATCACTCATGCAAAATCTTGTCAACAACAAAAAAAAGGATAGACTTGCGCTGCAGCAACTAAATCCTGCTTATTTACAGGGTGGGGACTGTCCCCACCCTGTAAATTTCTGATTGCGAAGGAACCCAACCAACACTCATAGAACAAAATCATCAAACCCACCATTCAAGATGAATTAAAGGTATGCAGCGTATACTGACTAATAACTACAAGACTCCAACCCACAAAACTATTACAGGAAGGGCTTCTGAGAGACGGTTCTTAAGAGAACCGTCCCCTAGAAACCCGAAAAATTTCGCACTGGGGTCTGACCCTATGTGCGAAATCCCTCGCCACCACACATGAAAGGAGCATAAGATGAAGCTACTCTATGTTGAAGACGAAAAGTATTTAGCGCTTGCCGTCGCGCAGGTCCTCAAAAAGAACAACTACAGCGTAGACCTCGCCCACGACGGCGAAACCGGCCTCGAGCTCGCCGCCACTGGCCTCTACGACATCATCATCCTCGACATTATGCTCCCCAAACAAGATGGCCTCATCCTCCTGCACACGTTACGCAACCGCGGCATCACCACGCCGGTCATCCTGCTCACCGCCAAAGGCACCACCGAAGATAAAGTGCAAGGCCTCGACACCGGCGCCGATGACTACCTCACCAAACCCTTTCAAACCGATGAGCTCCTAGCACGCCTCCGTGCCCTTGCAAGGCGCAAAGAGCAAATCGCCCCCAACAACCTGCTCAGCTACGGCGACATCGAGCTCAACTACAACACCCTCGATCTACTCTGCCAAACCCAAAAATTCCACCTCACCCTCAAAGAAAGCCAGCTCCTCGAACTGCTCATCCGCAACAAAGGCTTCGCCATCTCCGCCAACACCATCATCGAAAAAATCTGGGGCTGGGACTCCGACGCCGACGACAGCCACGTGCAAGTGCAAATCGCCTTCCTGCGCAAAAAACTATCGCTACTCACGCAACGCGTCCGCATCAAAACCATCCGCGGCGTAGGCTATATGCTCACTCACAACCAAGGAGGCACCGAAGATGTTTAAAAAACTCCGCAACAGCATCATGCTCTTCAACATCATCACCGTCTCCCTGGTCATGATCGCCGCTTTCAGCATTATCTACCTCGTCACCGCCCAAAACATAGAACGCGAAAACGCCCAGCGCCTGCAATCTATGCAAATGATTTTCCTAAGCGTCGACAACACCCCAACCCACACCGAGCCAAACCGACCCGCTCCCTACCCGGCCAACGACACCCGCTTTTCCGTGGAATTCGGCGGCTCCTTCACCCTATTCATGCTCAATGACCAGCTAGTCAACGTCAACAGCCAACTCAATTTGGATCAGGATGTTTACACCGCCGCCTTCATGCAAACCATAGGTAAACAAAGCGGAAAACTCATCCTGGCGGGCCGAACCTGGCAGTTTCAGGAACTCCCCCCACCGATTATGCTCAGCGCCAACTACACTCGCATCGCTTTTCTAGACATCACCCACAACCTGCGCATCTTACAAACCCTCCTGCTAACCCTGCTGGGCGTCGGCCTCGCCGTGCTGCTAGCGCTTGTCTACATCTCGTTTCGCTTTGCCAAATACGCAGTGCAGCCGATAGAGCAAAACTACAACAAGCAAAAGCAATTCATCACCGATGCCTCCCACGAGCTGCGCACCCCCATCGCTATCATTGGCGCAAACATCGATGCCATTGCGTCCAGCGGCGAAGAAACCGTCAACAGCCAGCAAGAATGGCTCGGCTACATCCGATTCGAACTCACCCGCATTGGCAAACTGGTCAACGACCTGCTCGAACTCGCCATGTCCGAACAAACCAAACCCCAAGAAAACCAGGCCTTCGACCTCTCCTTAGTCTACGAAACCACCGCCGCCTCCATGGAAGCCATGCTCTATGAAAACGGCATCACCTTAGAAACAGACATAACCCCAAACCTCAGCGTGAAAGGGGATAGCGAAAAGCTCACGCGCGTGCTCACCATTTTGCTCGACAACGCCTCCAAATATACACCACAGGGGGGCAAGATCACCCTGCAACTCCATCAAGAAAATCAGCAGGTGGTTTTGCGCGTCTCCAATACAGGTGAGGGGATCCCCGCAGAAAACCTACCCAATGTTTTCGACCGCTTCTACCGCGGCGATAAATCACGCTCCTCGCGAATCCCGGGCTCAGGCCTCGGCCTTTCTATTGCTAAATCTATTGTCGAACAACTCGGTGGTAGCATCTCTTGCGAAAGCGGGAGTGGGATAACGACGTTTAGTGTTAAGCTGCCAATATAACTTCAAGAAATATTTACAGGGTAGGGACAGTCCCTACCCTGTAAATATTTCAAGGTGGGGTCTGACCCCTGTGCGAAATCCCTACCTTGAAATTAAAGGTGTATTAAAGAAGGCTCACTTATAATCGCTCTCAGACAGAGGGCGATTTTTTTATTGAAAGGAGGCCAACCATGCAAGCCAGACACGAACTTAAAATAAGCATCAACTACTGCGACTACATCGTTTTACGCAACCAACTCAAATACCTGATGCAGCGCGACCCCCACACCGACTCCAACGGCCAATACCGCGTCCGCAGCCTGTATTTCGATACTCCTCAAGACAAAGCCCTACGTGAAAAACAAGATGGCGTCGACGCCCGCGAAAAATTCCGCATCCGCAAGTATCTCCCCAACAACGATACCATCAAGCTCGAGAAGAAAAGCAAAAAGAACGGGTTGTCCTACAAAACCTCCACGATCCTTACCCCCCCGGAAGTGCAAGCACTCCTACAAAACGACCTTAACTGGATGCTCCACGACCCCCGCGCACTCGTGCAAGAGCTCTACACAAAGATGAAAAACCAGCATCTCGCTCCCAAAACCATCGTCGATTACACACGCGAACCCTTCATCTACCCCGCCGGTAACGTGCGCATCACCTTCGACCGCGAGATTCGCAGCGGGCTCTATTCGCTAGACTTCTTCAACGACAACCTACCCACCCTCAAGGTCGGTGACGAAATTGTGGTCATGGAAGTCAAATTTGATCAATTTCTCCCTAGTCACATCCAAGCTGCCATTCAACTCGGTAATCGCCGCGCCAGTGCATGCTCAAAATATGCCTTAGCTCGAATCTACGGTTAAAGAAAGGAAGAACTCTCAATGACTTTTAACGATATCTTCAAATCCAATTTCCTAGAAAACCTCACCAGCGTCAGCCTGCTCGACATGGCCATCGCCCTCACCCTCGCCTTTGGTTTAGGCGTCTTCATCTTCTACATTTACAAAAAGACCTTCATGGGCGTGATGTATTCTTCCAGCTTTGCTGTCACCCTCATCGCCCTGACCATGATCTCAACCCTGGTCATCTTGGCCGTCACCAGCAACGTGGTGCTCTCGCTTGGCATGGTGGGTGCTTTATCGATTGTCCGCTTCCGAACGGCCATTAAGGAGCCCCTCGACATCGCATTCCTCTTTTGGTCGATTGCTGCCGGCATTGTCTTAGCCGCAGGCATGATCCCCTTAGCCGTCTTTGGTAGTTTTGTGATCGGCCTCATGCTCCTACTCTTTGTCAACAAAAAATCACACGACAGCCCCTACATTATAGTGATCAACTGCAATAACGACGACACCGAACAGCAAGTTGCCGAACTGCTCAAAGGCACGGTTCAAAAATCCGTAATCAAAAGCAAAACCGTCACCGCCGATACCGTTGAATTGCACTACGAAGTCCGTTTGAAAACAGATGATACCCGCTTCGTCAATACGCTGCAAGGAGTTACCGGGGTGCAGAATGTGGTGCTGGTCAGTTATAACGGCGAGTACTTAGGTTAGTTGAGGGATGCAAGATGAGTAAGCACGCAAAAACCAACTTGGTTTGCTTTATTTCTACGTTCGCAGTGCTCCTTACCACCATCGCCTGGATGTTCAGCTCACAGTTGGGTGTCACCGCAGCACAAATCTATCTGCCCTATGTGGAGCAACTTTTTTCCACCGATATCGTCCACACCATTGACATCCAGATGAGCGAAGAAGATTGGCAAACCATGCTCGCAAATGCCCAAAATGAGGAATATGTGCTGGCAGATGTGGTAATCGATGGCAATCTCGTCAGTGGAGTCGGCATTCGCCCCAAAGGGAACTCGTCGTTGAAGATGATTGCCCAGTCCGATTCCGACCGTTACAGCTTCAAAGTGGAATTTGATCATTACTCGAATAAACTCGACTACCTCGGCCTCGACAAATTGGTCCTGAACAATATCGCCCAAGATAACACCTATATGAAAGACTACATTTCCTACCAAATGATGGATGGCATGGCGGTTAACGCGCCGCTTTCCGGCTTCATTTGGGTCACCATCAACGGAGAGGATTGGGGATTATATCTTGCCGTGGAAGCAGTGGAAGAGTCGTATGCTAAGCGGGTTTATGGGAGTAACGACGTCGAAATCTACAAACCCGACAATATGGACATGAACAACGTAGAGCGCTTCCAAGGAAATCAGATAGCCGGGCAGCCGTTCGCTGAAGGTGAACTACCTCCCACAGGGGTAAGACCAAATGTGGGGGGAGAAGCCGGGGTTTTACCGCAACGACCGGATAAACCAGGAGAGGGCCAAGTGATGCCTAATCCGAATCAGCTCCCGGCCGGAGGACAGTTTCCGAATATTGGTGAAAACATCAACCCGGGACAAATAGCGGGTAGAGGAGAGTTGGGAGGCATGGGAGGTGCAGCCGGGGCCACTGCACTGCTTTATACCGATGATAGCCTTAGCAGTTATGCAGCGATCTTTGACAACGCCGCCTTTAAACCAAGTGAATCCGACAAGGAGCGGCTGGTCGCTTCTTTAAAGCAGCTCAACAACGAAGCAAACCTAGAAAAAATTCTAGATGTTGATCAGGTAATGCGTTACTTTGTCGTGCACAATTTCGTGCTCAACTCCGATAGCTACACCGGTAACCTCATTCACAACTATTACCTCGCCGAAAACGGCGGACAACTGGCCATGATCCCCTGGGACTACAACTTGGCCTTTGGCGGTATGGGCGGGGGACAGAATCAAGCAACGGCATTGGTGAATTATCCCATCGATTCCCCTTTGCTCTCGGGCACACTCGAGGAGAGACCCATGCTAGCTTGGATCTTCAGCAACGATGAGTACTTGGAACAATACCATGAAATCTACGCCGAGTATGTTGCCTATTTCACTAGTGGTGAGTTTGCTGAAACGTATGAAAACGCCATAGCCCTTATCTCGCCTTACGTTGCAAAAGACCCGACCGCCTTCACAACCCTGGCAAACTTCGTAGCTGCAAGTGCTACCCTCAAGGAGTTTTGCCTACTTCGTGCTGAAAGCATTGCCAAACAACTAGAGGGAATCATTGCCTCTACCAGTGAAGAGCAAGCTGCATCGAACCAGGCGAACTTTATAGACGCTGCTCACATCGACATCGCTTCCATGGGAACCAACTCCATGGGCTTCGACCGCGCACGAGGGAGATAGTTGAAAATTTACAGGGTGGGGACTGTCCCCACCCTGTAAATTTATGCTTTTAGAGTATGTAGATGTTGGGGGTTGAAGGTGAGAGAGACGGGGTCGCCTATGGTGGGGTTGGTGGTATCGAGAAGGCCTAAGGTATCGACCATGACCGCGCTTTTACCCACGCTTACCACATAACGTGTGGTAAATCCCAGCGCTTCTTTTTGCACCACAACGCCCTTCGCCCCACGACCATCCTCGCCAAACTTTATATTCTCTGGCCGAAGCATCAGCGCCATCCCTTTTGCACACGTTAGCTTTTGCCCCAGCACCTCAATAACACCCAGCTCCATCGCTTCGTGTTCACCGGTAAACAAATTGGCTCGTCCCACGAAATCTGCAACAAAGGCAGTCATTGGACGATGATACATCGCTTCAGGCGTATCGATCTGCAACACTTTACCCTCATTCATCACGGTGATTCGGTCGGCAATGCTCATCGCTTCTTCTTGGTCATGAGTCACATACACCGCGGTGATGCCCAGTTCTTTTTGAATCTTGCGAATGCTTGCCCGCATGGTAACTCGCAACTTTTCATCGAGATTCGACAACGGCTCGTCGAACAGCAACACATCGGGCTCCACAATTACCGCTCTCGCCAACGCCACCCGCTGACGCTGCCCACCGGAGAGCTCTTGGATTCTACGCGCTTCCAGCCCCTCCAGCTCAACCATCGCCATGATTCGCGCAAGTCTACGGCGAATCTCCGCTCGCTCCACCTTACGCACTTGCAAGCCAAAAGCAATATTCTCAGCGACGCTCAAATGCGGGAACAAAGCGTAATTCTGAAACACCATGGCCGTATTGCGCCGTTGCGGCACTTCGTGTGTAACCTCGCGCTCCCCAAACAAAATTTTGCCACTGTTCACCGGGATTAAGCCGGCGATCATCCGTAATAAAGTGCTCTTTCCACAACCCGATGGCCCCAGCAGTGCCATCAGCTCACCATGTTCCACCTCTAAACAAACATCGCGCACTGCTTCGGTTTTGTCAAACTGCTTGTGCAAATGCTCTAAGCGTATCTTCATTGTCCTAACCTCCTCAAGCGTGCCCACGCATCCTTGCCATAGATCATCAACTGGAACAGCAGCATTAAACCTAAGGTCACCAGCGATAACATCAGAGCCAATACTGCCGGCACTCCAAGATTCAATCCCCCAGTCATACTCTGGAACAACACCTGCACAATGACCTTATTGCGTGGCATCAGCAAAAAGATAATCACACCCAGGGCAGTCATTGTAGAAGAGAAGACCTTGATGAACGAGTTGGCAAAGGCGTCTTTCAGCAGTGGCAACGTCACTCTTCTGTAAATCGTCCATTCTCCGGCCCCCAGGTTTCGCGCAGCCTGTTCGATTTCGGGATCGACATGCTCTAACACCGCATAACAGGACTTCATCGAGACATGAATATTACGCGCAATGCAAACCAAATAGACGATTGTTGTAGTTCCCAGTAAGATCAATGGCGGCTGGCTGGTCAAAATCCATTTACCAATGCCAAAAAACGGATAGCGAAAGGTTACTAGACATCCTACGCCCAGCAAGATCCCCGGCACCGTCGCCGGTAGCATGGTGATGGCATCGAGTCCCTTGCCATAAGAAATCATCTTTCGTTGGATCCAATAGGCAGCCATGACTCCTAAAAGAGAAGAACCTACTCCGGTAAACACCGCCAAGGCAATGCTGTTGAAAAGCGGTTTCATATACATCTGCAGATTGCTGTTCAACACTGTTTGCAAATGTTTTAATGTAAAGGAATAATCGGCTCCCCAGCTCACTGTAAAAGCACCCACGAATACAAACATAATATTGATTACAAATAACGAGATCATGGTAGCCGTGATTCCAATCAGCAATCGATGCATCCAAACCGGCAGTTGTTCGTAGACGGTTTCTACACTTTGAGAAGCATCGCCGTAATATTTTTTACGATTTGCCATGCGGTATTGAAAAACAAAGACCAACAAGCACGGAACCAGCAAGACTACACCAGAGAAACTGGCCAGTTGTATGTTGTACAAACCGGTGATCTGAATGTACAAATCGGTAGCCAAAGTGCGAAAATTGCCGCCGATAATCATCGGTGTGGTGAAATCAGCCATAGAGCCCAAAAAGACTAGCATCCCAGCAGAGGTCATTTCAGGCATCATCATCGGCAAGGTTACGCGCAAAAAGACCTCGCGTTCCCAAGCACCCAGATTGCGGGCTGCATCTTCCAACTGGGTATCAACATTTTGCACCGCCGCCGAGATCATTAAATATGCCAAAGTTGTAAAGCCAATTGTCTGCAAGACAAACACCCCATGCCAACCGAATGGAGAGATGCTCAAACCCAGTAGTTGGTGCGTGATCAATCCTCTTCTGCCAAAGAGCATAATAAAGGAAATACTGCCAACAAAGGCAGGGTTCACTAAAGGCATAAGCATGAGAAGCTTCATTGCTTGCCTACCCTTAAACCGGGTTCGATGTAGCGTAAAAGCTGCCACTGACGCTAAGAAAAGAGAGGCCAGGGTCACTGTAATCGCCAAGCCAACGCTGTTACCCAGCAAGCCCAGCGCTCGACTCCATTCTTTTGCTCCAATTACTCCGCCGTTACCCTGCAGACCGGAAAGCAAGACACTAAAGACCGGCAAAAAGCAGAAGTAGATAGCAAACACCATCAGCCCGCCTGCAGCCACTTGATGAAAAGAAATGCGCTTTCTCATAACTCCTCCTTCATAGGGAAAAAGGCAACTGCCCGGCAGCTGCCTTTTTTTAAGGTGGGGTCAGACCCCAGTGCGAAGTATTTACAGGGTGGGGACTGTCCCTACCTTGTAAAATTATTTTGTAGTCTTTTCAGTCCAAATTGCCAAAATGGCATCGCGATCTTTGGCATTGGCTTTGAAGTCGGTGGGGAAGAGTTCTATATCTTCTAATGATAAAATCCCTTCCGGAGCAGGAACATCGGCTTTGACGGTGAGCGCGTTCTGACATTTGCCAATTTCCTCTAAACCGCGGGGAGATAATGCCCAGTCAACAAAGACCTTGGCAGCATCGGGGTGAGCACAGCCTTCTAAAATTGCTAACGGTTGTGGCCACCAACCGGTGCCGTCTTCCGGATATACTAAAACAACATTAGGGTCATCTCCACCCATTTCCGCTTTACCGGTGCCTGCTGCAATTCCTACAGCAGCTTCGCCGGCTTGGGTCATGGTGGTGGGGTCAGAACCTCTTGGTGTAAAGAAGGGGACCTGTTCAATCAACTTGTCGAAGTATTCCCATCCTTTTTCAGTGCCACGGGTTTGTAGAATCGCAGTAATCGTGTTGTAAGCCGTACCGGAAGAAGCGGGGTCGGACATGGAGACCATACCTTTTAATTCAGGTTGTAGTAGATCATCCCATTTCGTTGGCATTTCAGCACCCAGTTCGGCGAGGACTTTCTTATTGACCACCCAATTGACCACGGTGAGGGATGTACCGGTCCAGTGACCCTCGGTATCTTTCATATCGGCAGCCAATTCTTCGGCTTGAGGAGATTTGTAAGCCATGGTCAAACCCTTTTCGGCACCAACAATGAAGGCATCGGCGCCACCGGTGAACCAAAGATCGGCCAAAACTTTGCCACTGAGCTTTTCGTTTTCAATGCGTTGAAGCATTTCGCCGTTTTTGAGTGTTAAACTCTCGACTTTGATACCAGTATCTTCATAGAAGAGCTCTAATGCAGGAATGATGCTATCGGTAACGGCATACATATTGAGCACAGTACCCTTCATCGATTCCTTATAATGCTCGGAGGACCATCCTTTATCTTCTACCGGATCCGGTGTAGGAGTTGGAGTGGGAGCAGGTTGATTACATCCAAATGCCGATACCATTAGAGCAACAGTTAACAGTAAAACCAGAATTTTTCTCATGATCGTACCTTCTTTTCGTGATATTTCTCTTGAAGTCTTTGAAAATGGTATCACGAACCGCCTGAGAAATCCAATTGAAATATTGAATAATACATTTTGTAATATTTGAAATACCTATATAGAGGAGCGAGTGCGCGACAGAAGATTGACGGGCGTCTTCAGCTGTGTTATTTTTTCTATAGTAGTAAAAAAGGAGGCGTTCCTATGTGGATCGATTTACATATTCATGAAAAAACCTATTCGCTCGACAGCAAACTCTCGCTTGAAGATATCGTGACTGCAGCCAAAGTTCGAGGCTTAGATGCCGTTTGCATTACCGACCATGACGATTTGGGCATTCGTGAAACAGCCTATGCGTATTCGAAACAAGTGGGATATCCGATTTTTGTTGGGGTGGAATACTATTCGCTCGATGGAGACCTCGTCACTTTTGGGGTAGACGAGATCCCCAATACACGCATACCGGCGCAGGAATACATCGACTGGGTTAACGCGCGTGGTGGAATCTGTTACAGTGCACATCCTTATCGGGACAATAACAGGGGATTGCGTGACCTGCTGTATGATGTGACCGGACTTGGCGGTATTGAAGTGCTCAACGCTAATACTGTAGATGAAGAAAATGCGCAGGCACAAGCGGCTTGCAAGCAATTGAATCAGCAAAGCATTGGAGCCAGCGATGCGCATAAAATTGAACGAGTCGGGCTTTATGCCACGTGGTTTCCGCAAACGATAACAACGACCGATGAACTCGTTGCAGCTCTCAAACAAGGCTTAGGAAGAGCTGGGTATCATACGGAGACGGGGTATAGAATGTTGTAAAATTTACAGGGTGGGGACTGTCTCGTGTTTTCGCAACAAAAACGCTTACCCCACCTTGAAATATTTCGCACGAGGGGTCAGACCCCACCTTGAAATTATCAAAATATGTGGTCACAAGCCAGGTTACGGTTGACAATTAATGACAGTAAATGTTATTATTATACAAACTAATGATCTCTTGATCATCGGAATATTGAATTCGAATGGGGGATTGTTTTATGCGGAGAAAGTCTTTTTTTTGGATTCTTTCACTAGTGCTAACCTTGCTTTTAGGGTCAACCACTGTCTTCTCAACTACCTTTGCAACCACCTTAGAAATGCCTCCCTTATCAGTCACCCAACCTCTTACAACCGTACCCCTACAACCAGTAGCCACCTCCGTGCCCCTATCACCCACAGCCAGCTTACCTTATACCGATGTCGCTGAACATTGGGCTAAAGAAGCCATCCTCGCAGGGAGCGCACGCGGATTCGTGCAGGGCTCCTATGGTGTTTTTCGCCCCGATACCGCCATTACTCGCGGCGAAATGGCCGTAATTGTCGATCGCATGATGGGTTACCTTGTACCCTCTGCATCGGCTTTTTTTGATTTAGACGAGAATTTTTACACCCTGCCCATTTTACGCGCCCACCATGCCGGCGTCCTGTACGGCGACCAAGGCCTAGTTCGCCCCCTCGACCCCATTACCCGCGAAGAAGCCGTGGTCATACTGGCCCGCGCCCTGGGCATTGCTCCTTCCACAACCCCAATACCCTACACCGACCGCGACATCATCGCCGACTGGGCTACCCCTTACGTACAAGCCCTCACAGAACAAGGCATCCTCAACGGCAGGGAAGGGAAGTTTGACCCACAAGCGTCTATCACCCGTGCCGAGGTTCTCACTATACTCTATCAGAGCGTCACTGCCTACTACGACACCCCCGGCACCTACGAAGGCATCGTCAAAGGTCATGCCATTATCAAAACAGATGGCGTCCACCTCAAAGACGCTCACATCACCGGCAACCTAATCATCGCAGAAGGTGTCGCCGATGGCACCATCACCCTAGAAGACACCACCGTGGACGGTACTGTGTGGGTTCGTGGCGGCGGTGCACACTCGATTCGCATCACCGGCAACTCTTCCATAACCTCGGTTGTAGTCGACAACAAGAATGGTGAAGTGCGTATCTACACCGAAAGTGGTGTCAAAGTTCAACAATTAGAAGCCAACGAAGAAGTCATTTTAGAAGGCCAATTCGGCCAAGTCACCGTGCAAGGCGATGGAGCAAAGCTGCAGGTGCTTGGCAGTGTGGACCACGTAACCATTAGAAACGCAGCCGAAGTTCGTGTTGCCGAAAATGCGAACGTTGCCCAAGTAGAAATCGAACACTCCCAAGCCACTTTGCTCCAAGGAAGCTTCGGCACCATTAACGTCAAGCAAGAAAACGCTACACTGACCATAGCCGAGGCCAGCCAGGTGCAGCAACTCAACACCTTGCCCGGAGCAACATCCGTGCAAATTGAAGTTCAAACCAAAGCCACCGTAGCCAACATGACCATTGAAGGCCAAGAAAACCTCATCACAGGTTCAGGTAAAGTAGGCAAAGTCTCTGCCGAAACCGTCGATGTAAAAGTAGAAACCGCCGGCACCACCGTGCAAACACCGTTAGGTACCATTGTCACCCAGGGAGAGTATGTGCCTTCCGATGATGCCGAATTGCAACCGAACGGTGTAAAAATCAACGGCGTCACCGTCACTGACCTTGGCAAACCCGCCACCAACCTAACCGATGTCACCCCCGGCTCGGTCACCTTATATAGCACCGACATCGGCAGCACCACCTTCGCCCGTCGCGACGGCGGAGCAACCCTGCGACGCGTTGTGAAATACGCCGCACAAGCTAGCACCCAAAACTTTGCTACCGACACCCCCTTCCAAGCCGGCACCGATGTCATTGCCAACGGCGACTTCTTTGTGGTGCAAATCCTGGCCGAAGACGGCTACACAACACGTTACTATCGCATAAACATCACCCAATATTTGGTCTACGCCGAACCCAAACTCACCCTCACCGCCCCGGTCAAAGAAACACTTTCCACCAACGCCGTTAAAACCCAAGATGAAACTCAAGGTTATACCATTGTCTCCACGGTTTGGGAAGAAACAGATAGCGCAACACCGCAGCTCTTACCGCAAGGAGACTCCTTTGCCGGAAACCGCACCTACCGAGCCACCATTACCTTAGAAGCAGAACCGTTTGCTTTGTTCCGCGGTGTGGAACAAGTGAACCTTACCGGTGGAACCGTGGAAAGCGTCATCCTCAGCCCCGACGATACACAACTAACCATTGTCACCCACAATTTTAGCAAAACCGAAAAATACCAATACACCGCTCCTAACCTTCAGGTTACCGCACCTGTGAAGAAGGCACAAGCTCAAGAGGTGCTGAAATCTCGCGACGAAACCCAAGGTTTTCAGGTGATTTCTAGCATTTGGCACGACACCGCGAGCTCCGCCACGCTCCAAGTAAAAGAAATCTTCGACGGTGGCACAGCGTATTATCTGGTCACTGTCTTGCGAGCCGAAGCCGATTACAGCTTCTCCGAGTGGGATAAACAAGGGCTCGTTTTCCAAAATGCCACCTTTACGGACCCCAGCAGCCAAATCATCATTAGCCCCGACGGCAGCCAAGTAACCCTTACCACCGACCCCTTCGCTGCCACTGTACCCAACAAAACCGATTCCACCGCATCTGAAGTCTACGGGTTAACCCATGTAAGTTGGGCTTCTGACGGTTCCAATCCAATCGAACCCAGTTACGCCCTGCTCGATTACAACAAACTCGGTGGCAGCATAAATAGTAGCACCATTATCGCCAACGATACAGATGCTACTATGCGTTTCTATGGTACCGATGCCAGCTTCACCAGCGAAGAGACCGGCAACATCGAGAACAAACTCGGGCAAGACTTCTACTTCAGCATCACCGCCGAAGACCGTAGCGTGCGCTATTATCAAGTAGCGTTGCGGAAAGTGTACACCAGTCTACAACTTTCGATCACAGCCCCAGTCAAACTGGTTAACAGCCAAGCCGCTGTTAAAGCCGCTACGGAAACCCAAGACCTTGGTGCGATGACCACCACCTGGTACAATACCAGCATCAAACCCATGGAAGAGTTGACTTTAGGACAACCCTTTGCGGTGAATCGAGCGTATAAAGCCGTCATCACTGTGCAAGCCATGGGACACGGCACCTTTGTCAACCTTAGCACAGTGCAAGTGGAAAACGCTGAAGTGCTGCAAGTAGTAAAGAACCTAGAACAAACCGAAGTGACGATTACTACCACTTCTTTCCCTGCCACCGAGAAGATTTATTATGAAGCTCCGCAACTCGAGCTCCTGGCAGCCCCGGTCAAGAAAGTCACTTCTCAAGGTGTAAGCCGTGTTGCCCAAGACACGCAGAACTATACATTGAGCGATGTAGCTTGGTTCTACGGAACGAACTTGTCTCAACGCCTTGAGGTGGGCGGCGTCTTCGATGGTGGCATTTCTTACGCCATGCAGATTCATCTGCAAGCAGCCGAAGATCACAGCTTTGCCAACATTGATAAAACGCAACTCAACATCATCAATGCCAACCTCTCCGACCCAGCGAACCAAATCCAAATCAGCGGTGAAGGTGCAATCCTGACCCTTACCACCGACCCCTTCGCGGCCACCGAAGCCAACAAAACCGATGCTTCTTTACTCAGCTTCTTTGGCTTCACCGACCTCATCTGGAGTTCCGGCGGTAGTGCTGCAACACCGTTTACGACCACCATCCGCTTTAAAGATGATCGCACTCTCTTCAAACCCGAAGACATTGTCAAAAACGATGCCGATGCCACCTTAACCTACTATGGTAGCGATGCCACCTACAGCCAAGTCAGCGCAGAGGAGTTCAACTTTACACTTGGCGAAACCCATTCGATTTATTTTACCGTGACGGCCGAAGACCGACAAACCTCGTACTACCATGTGCAGCTCAACAAATACGCCGCAGCAGCCATTGGTGAGGTGTACTATGAAAGATTGACCTCGGCGATTAACGTTTCCAACACCAGCGGCCCCACTACCATCCGTTTATTGGGAGACAACCAAATCATCCCCTTAGAAATGGACTACTTTCTGCGTGGCGAAGTCACCTTTGAACTGGGCAACAACATCTTAAACCTCGATGGCCACATTCTGCGCACCGATGGCTACACCCTCAACCTTCGCTCCACGGGCGGTTACGTTGCCAAAGGGGAGAACGGTGTCATTTTAGTCAGCGCCGGTAATGTGCTGACCTGGAAAGGGCTGCCTGCCGAACACGACTTACCGGGGGTGTTGAGCCTACCTTTGGGTGCACAAGTGAGTTTGAGCCGGGTGACCGAAGAGGATGTGAACGAAAGCATCATCTACTCTTCCGCAGGGCAAGCACTGGAAGACATGAACACAAAGATTGAGCAAGAGCAAATCTACAGCATTGTCGATATCCACGCTAGCGGCATTGGGCTTGATCGCAACATTACCTTTAGCAGTGGAGCAACCTTACGCACCAATGGTAATCTGTTTAGCCCCAACACCTACAACCTGGTGGTTCCCGCCGATGCAACGGTGCAAATAGAGGGAACCATTGCGACCAATCACACCGGTAAAGTGCTGGTAGAACCCAATAGCAAGCTCGTGGGAACCTTTAACATGGATGCTGTCGATAGCAACACCGCCACCTGTTACTTGAAAGGTGGCGAGGAATATACTTTTTTCGCCAATCTCGATGAGATCATCTCGGGCGATTCTATGGGTAATAACATTAATCTCTTGGGTGTAGGCAAAACAGTTGCGTTAAGCAAAGACCTGGTCCTACCCCGCGATGTCACGCTTAATCTACGCAACAATACCTTGGTGTTGAACGATTTCGACATTGTCGTGGGTGATTATACCCTAACCATTGTGAGTTCGGGTGGAACTGTAGCGCAAGGGTCTGGCAGTGGCAAGATTTTGATTGGCCTCAACAGCAAACTGAATACCGAACTGAACCTAACCACAGTCTTGGAATACGATGCCAGTATTGCCGCGTTAGTCACCTATGCCAATGGGCAGCAAACCTACTTCTCGGACCTCGATACGGCGTATACTCAAGCCATGAGTGGAACCGGAGGTAATACCCTGAAACTGATTAGCGATGCCTCGGGAACGCTGCATAAAGACTTTAATGTGACCCTACCTGTGACGATTGATCTAAACTTTAAAGCTTGGAATCTGGGTGGATATACCATATCGATCGCAAAAAGCAAAACACTTACCCTGCAAGGTGGTGGGTCGGTGGTCGCGGGGAGTGGTACGATTAAACCCAACTTTAATTCCGAAATCGTAACAGATTTAAGCTTAGATGAGAGTTTATTTGATTACAGCCTGGTCAAAGCGTCGAATAAACTTGGCGATACCACTTTCTACACCGAGAAAATCTATGGTGCCTTTGCTTATACCCCAGATAACACGATAATCACCATCTTGCGTAACGGTGAAAACCTCATCTTGGAAAGCAGCGTTAATATTTATGGTAAAACCACTTTCAACATAGGCAGCAATACTCTAGATATGGATGATCGCAACTTTGTGATTTACCCCGATGCCGTGCTCAACATCCAACACACCAGCGGAAGCATAGTAGCGACACATCAGTATCAGGAAGGGTATGCGATCTTCCGAGATGAAGGCGGCGGGGGTCTGGTTACGAGTTTAAGCAGCAGCGTCATCGCCAACATTCTGCATCCGGATGTGAGCGCAGTCTGGACACGCCAATCCAATGGTGAAACGCATTATTATACCACCATACAGCGTGCGCTGAACCATATCTCCACCACGGAATCCGGCAGCTTGTTGCTGATGAAAAACGTGACCTTACCGGTAAACAACGGCGTTACATTGCCGGAGACGACGATCTTAGATTTGAACGGTAAAACCTTTTATCTCGATGATTATTCTTCATTGATGGTAGAGAAGGGAGCTAACATTCAAGCCAATGGCGGCAAACTGCGACCTTCTTTGGTAGGACGTGCCGCTATGGGTGTGAAGCTGGTCTCGATGGATCGGGTGGACCTGTTATCGCTTGTTGATCTCAGTTCAACCGACTTTGTCTGGAGTGCATTGGAGAATGATGGAACCACCAGTTACAAAGTCTATCGCTTTGGCTCGGCTGCTTACTTTGGCAGTATTCAAGCTACAGACCCGCACAAAGTTGGAGCGAATCTAAGCGAAAAACGTCTATCGGTTGCCCGCCCACGAGTGGCTCTAACCGATGGCGAATATGTGAATCCTCGCTTAAACTTCGTTCCGGGAGACAACTTCTTTAGCATGCTGCCCGGAACCAGTCTCTACTTCTTGTATGGCGAATCCTACATCATCGGCAAAGACTCCCAAGGCAACCCAGCAACCTTGGGGACCGATGACCGAACCGAGTTTGGCACCTTCCAAGAATACACAACCTATGGTGGAATTGGTACAGGCGCGTTTGTGGTTTACAATTACAAAGACAACTACTTTGCGATTCAGAACTACTTGGACAATGACCAAGGAATACGCATTGAGACCGTCAGCACCGCCCCCGAGACCGGAGCCAGCAACGGTGTGCTATACCTCATGGCCAACGCCCGGTACATCATCACCATCGACGGCTACCAAGTCCATTTCCAAGTCTACTCGTATGACTAGATAAAATTCGCAGTTGGGGTCAGACCCCAACTGCGAAATACACAGTCAACCTCTCGTATGGCACTTCGCGAATTAGACGCGTTGCTCCCAACGAGAGGTTGACTTTTTTCAAGGTGGGGACTGCTCGCGTTTTCGCAACAAAAACGCTTACCCCACCTTGAAATTATTGGGTTATTTCTACTCTTTTTTTGGTGTCTTATCCATCAACAGAGGTACAATGTGTTCTTTGATCTTTTCAAAGGTCTCTGCATGGATTACATGTTCAATTCTACAAGCATCATCTTTTGCAATCTCTTCAGGCACCCCAATTTGCACCAGTATTTGCGCCAGGGTTCGGTGCCTCTCCAAAATCATCTCCGCTTTTGCCAAACCACGAGAAGTCAGCTCAATGCATCCATCTTTGTCAACCTCAATGCAACCTGCCTCGCGCAGTTTTCGCATTGCGATACTCACACTGGGTTTTGTGTAAGACATCTCGTTCACAATATCAATTGCCCGCACACAGCCCATCCGTGCTTTTAGCATGAGAATCGTTTCCAAATAGTCTTCAGTCGACTCTTTGTGGCTCACATTACTCATAATACCACCTCTTTTCTTAAGGTTAGCATAGACAAACTTTTTTTGCAAGAGTTAACAAAATAATCTTGACATCTTCTACAGCGCATGATGAACTGTCGTCGTAAGTTAGCCAAGACTAACTCGCGAAATACCAAATCAACCAAGCAGGTAACGCTGCTATTACATTGAAAAGGAGGCTCCCTATGCATCCCTTGACTCTGAGTACCCCTGGTAGTACCGCAATCATTCGGCGTATCAACGGCCGTGACGAAACCCGTCAACGTCTTTGCGAAATGGGATTAGTTGTAGGCAATGAAGTTACGATTCTCACCAATCAACAAGGAAATCTTCTCATTACAGTAAAAGACTGCCGAATCGGCATTAATTCCGATTTAGCAACTCGTGTTATGATCGATTCATAGAAAAGGAGGACGCCATGCAAACATTGAAAGAAGCATCAGTTGGTTCAACCGTTACCATAACAAAACTTCTCGCTTTAGGAGCAGTGAAACGCCGGCTCATGGATATGGGACTCACCAAAGGAACCCAAATCTACGTTCGTAAACTTGCTCCCTTGGGAGACCCCATTGAACTGACCGTACGGGGTTATGAACTATCCATACGCAAAAGCGAAGCTGGACTTATAGAAGTCTCCATTTGACAAGACGAAGACCAAAGGATGTAGGAATTCTTGATGCTTCGTTTCTTTTTTCAGCTCAAGGTTAGTAACAACTAACCCAAAACTAACCAAAAACGCTTACCCACCCTTAAAATATCACGATTACTAAGGAGGAGAACATGTCAATTACCATAGCATTGGCTGGAAACCCGAACAGCGGCAAAACCACTCTATTTAATCACTTGACCGGCAGTAATCAATACGTAGGAAACTGGCCCGGAGTTACCGTTGAACGCAAAGAGGGTCTCTACAAACAACGCAAAGATGTAAAAATTCAGGACCTCCCCGGCGTTTACTCCCTCTCACCCTACACTCTGGAGGAAGTGGTCACACGCAATTATCTGGTCAACGATCGTCCCAATGTCATCATCAACATCGTCGATGGCACGAACATTGAGCGCAATCTCTACCTAACTACCCAGCTACTCGAGTTGGGAACTCCGGTCATTGTCGCGATTAACATGATTGACCTTGTTCGCAAGAGTGGTGACCAGATCAACCTCTCATCCTTGAGCAAAGCGCTGCACTGCCCGGTTGTTGAAATTTCGGCCCTCCAAAGCACCGGCACACAAGAATTGCTTGCGCAAGCCATTGCTTTGGCTGAACAAGGAAAACAAGATAGCCTCGAGCTTGCACACGTTTTCCACGGACCGGTTGAACATGCCCTAGCCCATATTGAGGAATCATTAGAACCCTTTGTGCCTTTGGATCTGCTCCGATGGTATGGTATTAAAGTATTTGAGCGCGACCATACCGCAATTGCACAGCTGAACTTCGATTTAGCCGTATTAAAACATATAGAAGAACACATAGTGACCTGTGAAGATGAGTTGGAAGACGATACCGAAAGCATCATTACCAATCAGCGCTATGCTTATATTGAACAAGCAGTGAGACGCAGCATTGTCCACAAAAATCGTGGCAAACTCAGCGCTTCCGATAAAATTGATAAAATCGTCACCAATCGAATTTTGGCCTTACCGATTTTTGCAGCAGTAATGTTTATGGTTTACTTTATCTCAATCACAACCGTTGGCGCGTGGCTGACCGATTTTACAAACGATGTTCTCTTTGCCGAAGGTTTGCAACCCCTAGTAGCTACCTGGCTGGAAAGCATGGGTGTAGCGGCTTGGATGGTTGGCCTGATTGTAGAAGGTATCATCGGTGGTGTGGGAGCAGTGTTAGGATTTGTGCCCCAGATGCTGATCCTGTTTATGTTATTAGCCATTCTAGAAGATTGCGGATATATGGCTCGAGTGGCGTTTATTATGGATCGGCTCTTCCGCAAATTCGGATTATCGGGGAAAAGCTTTATTCCCATGCTCATTGGCTCGGGCTGTAGCGTACCGGGAATCATGGCCTCGCGAACCATTGAACAACAACGCGACCGAAGAATGACAATCATGACTACCAGCTTCATCCCTTGTAGTGCAAAGATGCCGATAGTAGCTCTTATCGCTGGTGCTTTATTCGGAGGAGCTTGGTGGGTAGCTCCCCTCGCATACTTCATTGGTGTAGCAGCAGTGATTGTTTCGGGGATCATCTTAAAAAAGATGCCGGCTTTTGCAGGACGACCAGCTCCATTTGTAATGGAGTTGCCATCGTATCATGTTCCTTCCACGCATAACATTGTATATAGTACATGGGAGCGTGGGTCTAGCTTTATTAAGAGAGCAGGAACCGTTATCCTGTTATCGGCGATTGTATTGTGGTTTTTACAGGCCTTTGGCTATGAAGAGGGTGTGTTCACCATGGTGGAGGACAACAACACCAGCTTATTAGCGAATTTAGGGAAAGCAGTAGCGCCGTTGTTTGCACCATTGGGTTTTGGTTCGTGGCAGGCGGCAGTAGGAACCTTTACCGGATTGATTGCCAAAGAGAATGTAGTGGGCACTTTTGGAGTGTTATACGGCTTTGCAGAAGTTGCCGAAGCAGGGGAGGAATACTGGTCGTTATTTGCTCGTGACTTTACAACTTTATCGTCAATGTCGTTTCTAATCTTCAACCTGCTATGCGCTCCGTGTTTCGCAGACATAGGAGCGATTAAGCGTGAGATGAATCATGCAAAATGGACATGGTTCGCCGTGGGGTATATGACTGGTTTTGCTTGGGTCGTATCGTTAATCGTTTATCAAGTAGGGTTATTGTTAACCGGAGCTGGGTTTACCCTATGGACAGGGGTGGCATTAGCCTTGGCGGCACTCATGCTTTACCTTTTGCTGCGACCCGCTTCAAAAGCTCAGGAACATTACAAGGAGGCTTTGGCATGGAAGTAACAAGTGTTATGCCAACCGTTATAGCAGCCATTGGAGTGGTAGGCTTAGTGACGTTGGTGATTCGTAGTATGATTCGAGATGCTAAACAAGGGAATTTAGCTTGCCGTTCTTGCTCCAATACCTCTTGCGCTCTCCGTGGGAAATAAAGAACCTTACTGACTTACCACTACCAAGACTTTCTTAGTTTAATCGCGCCGGATTCCCATAAACAAGGGTATCTTTCCACAACTTTGAATCCAACACTCTCATAAAATTTGACCGTAGCAAAATAAACTGGCTTTGATTCAGGCAACACGGTCATCACTTCTATTTCATGAAACCCTAACTCCGTGACATGTGAAACGAAGTTTTGCATCAAAAGCTTGCCGTAGCCTTTTCCCGAACACGCTCTCTTTGTTGCAAGTAAAGTTATATGAGGACACCCATCTAGGCACGTGAAGACGACAAAAGCAATAATTTCCTCGTCTTTTTTTAAAAAGGCTACTCTCTGGAAAAGCAAGTCTTTACTTGTATCATCCGGGACATTTTCGGTAAAGTAATCCACTGTGTAATCTTGCGCTATTGCCACAATCTGATTGATTGTATCCTGTGAAGGTTCCTTTTCAACGAAAAAACGCATCGTCAATTCGTCCCTTTCAAATAATATTTTGGGTATAGTTTACAAGAAGAATTATACAAAAGCAAGATTAGAGTCAACCTCTCGTATGGTACTTTGCGACTTGGCCGCATTGCGCCTAGCGGGAGGTTGGCTTTGTTTTTACCCTGCTTATTTACAGGGTGGGGACTGTCCCCACCCTGTAAATATACCTTATCCCCAAGATGTGACTATATGCCAAATGAAAGCGTAATACTATACAAATTGTCGATAATATAAAATTCATTTGACAAATATGCACGATATAGTATACTAAAGTCGGGAGGTGCTGTAAATGAAACAAAACAGTGCTATACGGATTTCAAGGATAAAAATTGAGAACTTTAAGAATGTTGAACTAGGAGAAATCAAAATATCACGAGACAGCTCCTTGTTCAATCAAGAGAAGGCATCAAGCATTATAGCGCTCTATGGACAAAACGGTAGTGGAAAGACGGCTCTCATTAATGCGTTAGCTGTTCTGAAATATTGTCTTAGTGGCAAAGCTATACCCAATGAATACTTTGATCAAATCTCGATTGGAAAAGAGCAGAGTAGATTGGAATTCGAGTTCGAACTTTACTTGGATCAAAGTCCCTATAACGTAGCATACGGATTTGATTTAGTTCGAAAAGATACCGATTTGGAAGAAAATATCATCCGGGAAAGAGATCTAGTTTATAATGACAGTAATATCACACCTTCATATTTCAATAATGAAAACTATATAAATAACATCCTTCATTCTACCAACAAAAGCAGGCAAAGCATTGAAAAAGAAGTGCTCAGCATAAGTGGGGGTTCCTTTAAAAGGAAACAAGATATTATCAAGGTGAATTCCGACTTGAATAGCTATTTAGACAACTTTATACCCTTTGAACCCAAAACTCGATATGCAAGTATGATTCCAAGTAAAATGCGCGGGCTTTTACTAAACAGCCTCCTAGATTCAATAAAAGCAAGAAAGTCATTCATTTTCTCTTCACTCATCATGTTCAAACTGATAAATGAAGAGTTGAGCAAAGAAGAAATACAGCAGAACCTAGAGATAATGAATATAATGCAGAAACTTGCAGTTTTTGGACATTCGAAGTTATGCGTTCGTGACAATTCCAACCTTCAAAAAACAAAAATTTCTATTCAGACGGGATATATCAGGACCCTTAAACCCGGCTCGATCTACCCAAACTCCTATGATATTGATCTAAACAAACCAACAACTGTTCCGGAAGAAGTATTTTACATTCTCCAAGATGTTGCAAGTGCAATGAATAGTGTTTTGCAGCAAATCATTCCAGGATTGACACTGGAGTTTAAACAGATCGATAAGGAGTTTGCGGAAAACAATAAAATTCAGATTAGATTACAACCAGTTATTATCAGAAAGGGAATTCCTATTCCACTAAGAGATGAATCGGAGGGTATAAAAAAAATCATTTCCGTATTACACATCTTGATAACAGCATATAATGATCAAAGCACGACTTTTGCTGTGGATGAACTCGATTCCGGTATATTTGAGTTTTTGCTCGGTGAAATCCTAGATCTTTTCGAAAGCTTTGGAAAAGGGCAATTAATTTTTACTTCGCATAATTTAAGGCCATTAGAGGTACTAAACAAGAAAAACATATACTTTACAACAACTAACCCCAAAAAGAGATATATTCAAATGTCTAATATTGAAACGAATCATAATCTACGCCTGAATTACTATCGGAGTATTCAACTTGGCGGGCAAAAGGAAGAGCTCTATGATGAGACCGACCATATAGAAATAGCTCGTGCATTCAGAAATGCTTGGTGGCAGTATGATAAAAAATGAAAGAAAGGTCATTTTATTCATAGTGGAGGGAAGTTCGGATGAGATTATTCTACGTTCATGCAAGACTTTCATACAAACTGGAGAACTTCGATTCGAGGTAGTATATGGGGACCTAACAAGCGATAAAGATTCAACTATTCAGAATATTAAGAAAAAAATCAATTCTGCCTTAGTTCGTTTTTGTGATGAAAAAAACTTCATGAAGAAGGATATTTCCCACATAATTCATGTGGTAGATACCGATGGAACCTATATACCAGACGTTAACGTCGAGGAAGCTTCTTGCATAAAAGCAATCTATGAAGACCAAAGGATTGTCTGTAAAAATGCTCGGGACATTGCCCTTAGAAATCAAAAAAAGCGAAGCATTCTTAATCTACTCATTGGATTAACTACGGTTTCAAAAATCCCATATTCTGTCTATTACTTTTCCTGTAATCTAGATCACTTCTTTCATAACAATGCAAATTTAGAAAGTCACTTAAAAACCGACTATGCCGAAGAACTAGATCGCCATTTCGCAAGAAACCCGAAGGATTTCCTTAAACTGCTAAGTTGTCCAGGAATCTCATCCAGCCTAACTTATACTCAATCATGGGATTATATAAAGCAGTATTTAAATTCACTAAGTAGATATACCAATCTAAACCTACTTTTTGACACCAGAGCCAAGAATGGTTCCCTGTTCGTAAGTAAATAATTTCTTTTAAATGAAAACTAGATGTTGTCTCACATTCATTCCAAACTGCTTTTTTTTGAACCCTTCACGGCACAATAAGCTTACTCAACTGTGAATAAAACAAGCGGTTGGAGAATTATCTCCAACCGCTTGTTTTATACCCTGCTTATTTACAGGATGGGACTGCTCGCGGTTTCGCAACAAAAAGCTTACCCTACCTTGTAGATTTTCAACCTGGGGACTGTCCCCACCCTGTAAATTTACCTTATCCCCACTACACCCTTACAAATGGGAAACCCCGGGCAACCCCAGAATACTTTGCCGACATTTGCCCCTTTTAAGGCGGTTCGTTTCAACATGACACTTCCACATTTAGGACACCTCGGTGGTGCGTCAGAAAGCGATTCCTGCGGTTTGAGAGCATCTGTAGAGCAGGGAAGAGCATCAGCTGTCGTGCCTTCAACCCTGGTCGTTACCTCACGCTCCGCCTCCTCCAACTCTTCAGCCAACCTCCTGTACCTCTCCAAATAATCCACCTTCGGCTCCGTATGCTTCGCCAAATAATACTCCGCCAACTGCACCATTACCCTCTCACCATGATCCGCCACATCACGCTGCGCATTTGACCGCTTTATGAAATCAATCAAGCCATCGGCCCGAATCACCTGCTCACGGACCGCCTTAGGCGCATATTTGGCATTCAGTACTGTTTTCGGGTTCGCCAACACTACCACGGACTTGTAATTAGCGAAATAAGAATGGGGACAGTCCCTTCACGCAGCTAATCAGCAAAGGCGGTCTTAAACACAAACCTTCCCTGAGAAACTAGGAACTGTCCCCATACCTTGTTTAACATCTTAGTCAGCATATTCCCCTTATCATCCGATCTAATCTTCTTCAGCAACTCCAAGTGCCTCTGACTCTGCGTGACCGGAGAATAGATCCCCTCACGCCGCGACCCCACTTGCCTAACAAAATCCCCCGCTTGATTCACGGTTATATTCCCGTATAAATTCTTACACTCCAACACAAACGTCCGTTTTCGTGTCACCACCATGAAATCGATCTGCGCACTCAACCCCTCGTGTTCAAAATACAAATCGTGCAACACCACGAGTGGCATTGGGCAATGCTTTAACTCAAACAAAATCGTATCTTCACCAAAAATCCCCGCCCGCATTGCAGCAATATCGTTCTCCAAAGCTGCCACCAATTTCGAATGTGTTGCCAATGCCAATAGTTCCTCCATGGCAGCCAATTGCTCTCTCGCCTTGCTACTCTCCTTGAGAATCTGTGGACCTCTGATGGTATCGAATAAACCCATAACGCCCTCCTATTGTGAAAAAATTAACATCTTTTAAATTGTAAATGGAAACGCACATAAAAGCAACACCGAAAAACAGGATAGACTTGGGCTGCCGTTTTTCCCCGATATCTGAAAATTTACAGGGTGGGGACTGTCCCCACCCTGTAATATTGACAACGTGGTAAACGCTTTTGTCGAGAAACCCCCATTGCGAAAAAAACCGGATATCTTACGCTGCAGCATTGGTCAGGTTCCTCAGCGCTTAACTGGTTGTAAAAAAACCTGCTTCATCCTCAAGGTATATTATCCTTGTTAATTTCCACAAATTCATTTATAATATAACAGATAATGAAGACAACGAGGGGAGGGTTTTCTATGAAGATATATCTTAATAATATAGCAAAGATTGCCAAAGCTGAGGTGAATATCGAGGGTATTACTGTCATTGCTGGGGAAAATAACACGGGTAAGAGCACAGTAGGTAAAGCTTTGTTCTCCCTTATCAATAGCCTTTCTAATCTCACCACAAAGTACAATGAGGAAAAAGAAAAAGCTATTATAAATGTATTGACTTTGCACAGCCAGAAGTTTTATACTCCTCTTTCAAAATTACAAATAAATCGTATCTCACGTTCCATGACTAGTATTTTAAGGAACGGTAGTATAAGTAGAAGCAAGATAACAGAAGAGATAACACAAGGACTAACATCTTCGAAACCGAACAGTAAAACCGTTAATGAATATCCAGTCTTTTCGAAGGATGAGATCAATCAAATTGTTGAGGATATTTTGTTAATTGATCAAGTCTCAAGTGACGATTTACAGAAGACTATATTAATCAGAGTATTAACGGAAGAGTTTCAGGGTCAAATCAACAGCATATTCAACCAGAGCGAAGGATTTATCGAACTGACCATTAGAGATAATAAAAGCTCCTTCTCGATACAAAATGACACTGTTACGCAGATAGATTGCAAGCAGGAGCTCTCTGTAGAAGCCATTTACATCGATGACCCATTCATCTTGGATAGGATAAACGATTTCGACCTGGATGCAAATATCTACAGCAATCACAGTTTGCATTTGATAAGGAAACTTGTACAAAAAAAGAGCAGCCAAAGTGTGATACTTGGCATGCTTGACAAGGAGAAGATCCAGAAGATATCCGATTTATTAAATAGTGTAAATCCAGGTAAAATTGTTAAATCTAGTGGGTTTTACAGATATGAGTTTACCGATCGGGAGAAGCAACTTGAGTTAAGAAATCTCTCAGCAGGGTTAAAAACTTTCGTGCTTCTAAAGACACTCATTGAAAACGGACATTTACGCAATAATGGCATCCTCATCCTTGATGAACCGGAAATCCATTTGCATCCGGCCTGGCAGCTACTTTTTGCCGAATTGATTGTCTTGCTTCAAAAAGAGTTCAACCTCCACATTCTACTTACCACACATAGTCCTTATTTTTTACGAGCAATTGAAGTGTTCTCGCAAAAGTATGATATCTCTCATCGATGCAGATACTATCTTGCTGAAAACCATAACGATTTGGCTGTTATTAGTGATGTTAGTGACCAAACCGAACGGATATACAAACTTTTATCTGCTCCATTTCAATCGTTGGAAAACGAGAGGTGGAAGGATGATTGATCTTTCAGCACATCCGATACTTGCCAGAAACACAACGACTCTAAAAGAAACTTCATGTAATGCCCAGTCACTCACTAATCCATACATGACAAACTCCACGCTCGAGGTTATCAACTTCGACGCTGTAAAAACAGAATACATTGATTCACTCCACCTTAGTGAAGTGCCTAATTCGAACGATGCCTTGCTGCAGGAAAAAGATCTACGACAGCATTTTGATTCTTGGTGATATATTAGGCGAAACAATTAGTCATACAAGAATGAAACTCGACTATGTTTTGGTTCATTCCGATAAGGCGTTTGGAACACCGCCGTCCCTTGATTATATCGTCAAGAGTGTCGCGGAAAACGCGAACGAGAAGCACATTAAAGGTGGTCTAAACGCATTCAAAGGTTATTGCTTTCGCGAGGTAGCTACTCTGACTACAGACGAGTTTGAAGAGTACTTAAAAACGAAATTCAGTGAAACTAGATAGCCTTACGCTGCTGCATTAGTCAGGTTCTCCAACTTCCTTACTGCTCCCTAGTTTAGTACTTGACAATCCTTTCAGAAAACCATATATTGAAACTAAGTCAACCTCTCGTATGGCACTTCGCGAATTAGACGCGTTGCCCCCAGCGAGATGTTGACTTTTCATTTTTACAGGGTGGGGACGTCTCGCGTTTTCGCAACAAAAACGCTTACCCCGCCCTGTAAATGCATGCACGTTCCCCAAACCCCCTACACCCCAGCAATACCATTAAACCAATATAGCTAATAAAATTATGATATTCATACAAAATGTATGAATATCATAATTTTATTTGACAAAACGCGAAAGCCATATTATACTAGGGCTGAAGGAAGTGATGTTATGAGAAACGATCTTGTGCGTATCAGAAGGATTAGAATCGAAAACTTTAAGAATGTAGAATTTGGTGAAGTAAAGACATCAAGTTATGATCAAGAACATGAAAAAGAAGTAGATATTCTAGCCCTTTATGGGCAAAACGGCAGTGGTAAGACGGCTTTAATCAAGGCAATTGCGATCTTGAAGAATATCATTAGTGTAAATTCTTTACCCGATGATTTGATTAATCAAATTTCATGTGGAAAAGAAAGCAGTCATTTTGAATTTGACTTTCTGATTAAAAATAATAATGAAAAATACTATGTGGAGTATTTTTTTGATATTGTAAAGACACAAAAGAAGGATATCATTCATAAAGACGTCTCAAAGACTTCAAATGTGAGAACCGGTAGCGAAGTGGCTATAGAGAACGAGATTTTGAAAATCTCTGGTGGATCATTTATGACTAAACAAGTTATCTTTGATACTTCACCTGAGGACGTTCCTTTCAAACCAATCAGTAAAATGAAAATGATCTTTGGAAATGATAAAGAGTTAAAAAACAAACTCCTAATTAATAAAGGTCTTTCAAAAGAGTTAGGAAACTCGTTCGTTTTCAACATGTTGTGGGATTTTATTAATAAGTTGGAAGACAAAATTGGTGTCGTAGAGGAAGTTCAGGATGTTTTATTTGAACTAGTCCGATATGGATTCACATCATTATGTGTTATTGACAATACCATTTCACTTGAGAACTATATTCCAGTACAGTATAGTTTACTATCATCTCCGGATTTTAGGGATCATCTACAGCGGAGTTTCTTAATTTCTTTAGATTCACCAACAACCGTTCCTGAAGAGGATTATAAAAAATTAGAGCAAATTATAGTAAATATAAACACTGTTCTTACGGTAATAATACCGGGTCTTAGCTTAGAAATAAAAAACTTGGGCCGCGAACTTCTTAAAGATGGAAAGATTGGGTTTCGTTTTGAACTTCTCGCGAAGCGGCAAAACAATACTATCCCTTTGAAATTTGAGTCAGAAGGCATTAAAAAAATCATATCTATTCTTCATATGCTTATTGTTGCTTTCAACAATCCAGGAGTGACTTTCGTAATAGACGAGCTAGATTCAGGAATTTTCGAATACTTGTTAGGTGAGCTACTTGATATCTTCGAACTTCAAGGGAAGGGGCAACTGATTTTTACATCTCATAATTTGAGACCACTAGAGATGATTGACAAACGATATCAGTTCTTTACAACAACCAATCCCAAGAACAGATACATACAGATGACAAATCTAGATTCTAACCACAATGTTCGGTTGTCTTATTTCAGAAGCATTCTGCTTGGTGGTCAGAAGGAGGAACTATACGAAGATACACATAGAACTGACATTGCTAGAGCGTTCAGAATCGCAGGTGAAGTGAATGGCGAAAATTAGAGTAGAGTCAAATTCGCTTTCTCGGTTTACTAATGTGAACCTTCTGTTTTCTGACAAAGCAAAATGCGGTAATTTACTCAAACCATAGGATTTCTTAGAAGCAGTTACATTATTCTTATACAATTTACATACAAGAAGCAATAAAAAAAGCACTGAGCGCCAACTCAGTGCTGCGTGGGGCGACAGAAGCATTTATTCCACGGTGCTCTTTCCTTGGAGCCTCGGCTGACATGGCTTTACGGCATTTACCGGCAGGTCAATCTCCTGCCCGGCAAAGTAGCCTACCATATCAGCCCTCCAAAGAAAGAGCCTTTCGCGGCATAAACGCTTACACAACAGTGAACAAAACAGGCGGTTGGAAATCTCCAACCGCCTGTTTTATACCCTAAGTAGGAGTACCATTAGCAACTATCGAAATGTAAATCCACTGTGAAAAACTCAAAGGAGTGACAAGAATGCCTATTATTCAAATCCGCCGTATGCAGCAAGAAGACGCACCGGTTATTTCTGCGGCGTTTACGGCGCAGGGTTGGAATAAGCCTACGGAGCAATACAACAAATATTATGCTCAACAACTTCGGAACGAACGGGTTGTGCTCATAGCTACTGTTGACAATGCCTTTGCTGGTTATGTAACATTGCTTTGGAAATCACCTGACCCGTATTTCTCTCAACATAACATTCCCGAGATCCAAGACTTCAATGTCCTTATTGCTTACCGCAAACAGGGCATTGGTAGCAAACTCATGGATGCCATTGAAGAGATTGCCTTTGAGAAACACGCTACTGTAGGGTTATCTTCGGGCTTGCTCAGCGACTATGGCAGTGCCCAAAGACTCTATGTGAAAAGGGGTTATATACCCACAGGAGAGGGAATAAAGTACAAGGGTAAGGTATTGCAGTATAATGATCAGGTAAAAGTTGATGATGATTTGGTGTTGAGTTTTACGAAGGCGAAGTAGGGGAAACAGGTGGGGAAGTTGACGAAGTTGCACAGCAACACTACCGGGGACAGTCCCTTGATGCTGCTGTTTACAAGTTGCGACCGCGAGAAAACACCTCAGCAGATCGACCAGGGACAGTCCCCTAATGCTGCAGTTTACAAGTTGCGACCGCAAGAACACACCTCAACTGGCAGACCAGGGACAGTCCCCTGATGCTGCAGTTTACAAGCTGCGACCGCAAGAAAACACCTCAACTGGCAGACCAGGGACAGTCCCCCCAGCTCTCCAAGCACATGCGCGAAAAGTTTCCTGCAGGGCGACTTTTGACCGAAGGTCAACTTGAGCCCGAAAAGATTTTTTGAGCGAAAAATGTGCGACCAATTCGGGAGAACCGTCCCCAACCCCCTCTCTTCATTGCCTGCGTAAAGAGAGGACGCCGCACCACACACGCTGTATACTCTCAAGGAAAGGAGGATGCCCCATGGATTGGAACACAAGACTCACCCGCGCCCTGGACTACATCGAGACCCACCTAGACGACGAGATCAACCTCGACTACGCCGCTAAGCTGGCCTACTGCCACCGCAACGACCTCTCCAACATGTTTGCTATTATCACCGGCGTGCCCTTAAGCGAATACATTCGGCGCCGAAGATTATCGCTAGCCGCCCTTGACCTGCAAAACAGCGAGGAGAAGATCATCGACATCGCCCTCAAATACGGTTACCTTTCACCCACCGCCTTTACCCGGGCCTTTCAGAACCAGCACAAAGCCTCACCCCAGTATGTTCGGAGCCGCGGCATCTTCGTTGCTACTTATCCACGCATCTCGTTTCAAATCAGCATTAAAGGAGAGAACAGCATGAACGTCCGCATCGAGAAAAAACCAGCCTTCAAAATTGTAGGAGCCAAACAAAGCTTCCGCAACGACACCGGCGAAAACAAAGTCCCCGACTTCTGGACCTACTTACCCCGCGCCACCTACGACCTGATCATCGCCCAAGCCAGCAGCGAACCCACCGGCATGCTCGGCTTATGCGCTAACTTCGAGGGCAAAAACGAATTCGACTACTACATTGCGGTATCGAGCAACAAACCCACTCCCGCAGGACTTGAAGAGATTAAGATCCCCGAAGCCACCTGGGCAATCTTCGAAGGCGATGGAGACCTCATCGAATTGGTCAACCGTATCTGGCAAGAATGGTTCCCCTCCTCCGGATACCGTCGCGCCAAGAACAGCATCCCCGATGTTGAAGTCTACTTCGACTACGACTTCCCCAAAGCCAACTTCACCTACGAACTCTGGTACCCCGTCATTAAAGAATAGTATAACCCCGAATCTGAAACCGGATAGCCTTGCGCACCACAAACGTAAGGTTACCCGGCTTTTTGCTAGCTCCAGCAATTACAACCATTTTGAAAACAAATAATTACTCGGCTTTCAACTAAATTGACACAAGCAAGCAGACAAATATTGTAAAAAAGCACCAAAATATGTAAAACGACAGGGAATACGAATAAACTTCTCGTTAAAACAAGAGGAAATTAAGATAAACTCTCACAAGTGGGAAGGATTATTGGCATTAACTGTTGAAAAAATCAGAAAGCATAAATTGGCTTAATCGGAAATACTACTTGAGAAATATAATTCTACGAAAGGTCGCGTGTAACCTGATTTATAAGAGTACAGAAAAGTAAGTTGGCTTGTTTGTAAAATTATCGGGTTTTTTACTGATTTATATGACAACTGATTAGAATTATGATTTCAGGTGTTAAGTTGAAGAGAGGTAACATTGATGAATTATTTAGTAGTTGTAGCTCATCCAGATGACGAAGTTCTAGGGGCGGGAGCCACTATGTATAAACTGGCACAAGAAGGCAATACAGTAAATGTCTGTATTATGTCTGGGGAAGTAAAAGCTCGAAATCACAGACCGGGAACTGAAGAGTTATTCGAAGATGTTAATAACTCTCTAAGCTTGTTAGGTGTTAAGAGGGTTATTAAAGGTGAATTTCCGAATATCGAATTCAACACAGTACCTCATCTCAAATTAGTTCAGTTCATCGAACAAGCAATTGTTGAAACAAATTCTGACGTTGTTTTTACGCATCATCCAGCTGATTCAAATAATGATCATTTACATACATCTCTTGCTTGTCAAGCTGCAATAAGGCTTTTTCAGCGAAGACCGGAGATTAGTCCAATAAAGGAACTGTTATTTATGGAAGTTCCTTCAGCTACTGAATGGTCTCTTAATAAATCACTAAATCAGTTCAACCCAAATACCTTTATTGAAGTAGGCGAAGAAGCAATTAATAAGAAATTAGAAGCTCTAGCTCTGTATAAAGGAGTAATGAGACCATTTCCTCATCCTAGGAGTAACGAAGCACTAAAAGGACTTGCAGCTTTTAGAGGAGGTCAGGCGGGCATGATTTATGCAGAAAGTTTTGAAAGCGTGTTCAGAAGAGGGCTTTAGCTTTAAAGATTAGACGTTATAATCGGAGTGGATACGAAACATGAAGAAGAAAATAGCATTCACAACATGTGTCAAGTTAGGGTTAAGTTGCATAGAAGAAATTTATCGAATAGGTGGAATGTTGGATCTACTAATAACATTGAAAGATGAAAAAGACGCGAATAAGTCTGGTAGAATTTATCTTGATGAAGTAGCCGCGAAAGAAAATATTCCTTTATTGAAAATCAATAATATTAATGACTCTGAGGTAATCGAAGAGTTAAAAAAACATGAAATAGACTGGTTGTTCATTATTGGCTGGTCACAAATTGCCAAGAAATATGTATTAGAAACACCAACAAATGGTTGCATTGGTATGCACCCCACGCTTCTCCCGATTGGTAGAGGTAGGGCTGCTATTCCTTGGGCAATTATCAAAGGACTCGATATGACAGGAGTTACAATGTTCAAACTTGATGAAGGCGTTGATACTGGTGAGATAATTGGGCAAGGTGTTATTGAGATTCATGAGAAGACAACAGCAACTGATCTCTATAAAAAAGTCGATGAAATGCATGTAAGCCTCATCTCAAAATATTGGGATAGCATAGTAAATGATACATTAGTTTTGACAAAACAAGACAATTCTAAAGCAACTGAATGGCCAGGTAGAAAACCTGAAGATGGTGAAATTAAGACTTCAATGACAATGGATGAAGCGAGGAAACTCGTTAGAGCAGTTACTCACCCTTATCCAGGAGCATTTTATAAAATTGGAGATAAACTGATTAGGATTTGGGCAGCTAAGGTTGATCGTTATGAAGGGAAAATTAAACTAAGCGATGGTTACTTAACACCAATCGATTTTGAAATTGAGGGGTAAAGATGCAGAAGGCAATCAAAAGATTAATTGATATAATTCTTTCAATGATCATATTAATTATTTTCTTCCCTATATGGGTAATAGTAGCAATTCTTATCAAAGTCACTTCAAAAGGACCAGTTTTCTTTATGCATGAAAGACCTGGACAACACAAAGTTATCTTCAAAGTATATAAGTTTAGAACTATGAAACCCGGTTCTGATAAGATGAGTAAAGGCAAAGAAGTACTAATTGACGATGAGCGAGTGACTTCAATTGGGAAATTATTGAGAAGAACCAAGATTGACGAGATTCCACAGATAATCAATGTTCTAAAAGGAGAAATGAGCCTAGTTGGTCCTAGACCCGAGAGAATTTCTTCCCTTGAAGATTATGATGATGAGATTTCAAAGAGACTTAATATGAAACCTGGTATGACTGGATTAGCCCAAGTGAGTGGAAATATTTACCTGAACCTGCAGGAGCGGTATATCCTAGATGTTTATTATGTTGAACATTATAGTTTGTGGCTTGATATCAAGATTATTATTAGAACTATAGGAGTTATACTCTTTGGTGAAGACAAATATATTGATAAGTGCTTAGTTAATCAAAATTCTGCTCAGAGAGGTACATCGGTATGAAGAGAATATTGATAACTGGGGAAGGGAGTTACATAGGCACTTCATTTGAGAATTGGGTTAACCAATGGCCTGAGAAGTATCGTGTAGAAGTTATCGATGTTCAAGGTGATAAATGGAGAAATTTATCATTTATTGACTTCGATGTAGTTTATCATGTAGCAGCAATAGTCCACGTAAAAGAGAATAATACTGAGAAATATTTCAAGGTCAATAGAGATCTTACTTTTGAGATTGCTAAGAAAGCAAAGTCTGAAGGGGTTAAGCAGTTCATCTTCTTAAGTACAATGGGAGTTTATGGGAAAGAGACGGGGCATATTGATGAAAAGACTAAGGAGAATCCAAAGACACCTTATGCGGAGTCTAAATTAGAAGCTGAAGGATTATTGTGGGCTTTAGCTGATGACACTTTTAAGATTGCTACATTACGACCACCAATTGTTTATGGAAAAGATTGTCGAGGTAATTACCCTAGGCTTGCTGAACTTGCGTTAAGACTACCGTTTTTCCCGAAAATTGCTAACGAACGCAGCATGATATATATTGATAATTTGTCTGAATTTGTGAAACAAACGATTGATAATGAGCTATACGGGATATACTTCCCACAAAACAGGAAGTATGTTAACACGACTGAACTGGTACAGATGATAGCTAAATTTCACGGAAAGAAAGTCCACGCTGTTGAGGTATTTAATCCACTGATTTCTTTTGGAATAAGGTTTTCAGAGACATTTGGAAAAGTGTTTGGAACATTTATTTATGATATGAAGTTATCTGGAAGTCCTTGTGAGTATAATTATGAGGTTTGCTCTTTTGAAGAATCAGTTTTGCGAACTGAAACATAGCAGCAAACAAGCAGATTAATAGTAGTTTAAGGGATCTATTTCGGGACTGAATTGTGGTAGGTGCAAATTTCGCAGAGAGAGCCACATCGTCACGGCCAAATAGCCTCACTGTAACGGAGTTTTAGCCGCGCCGTGACGGCGATATAGCCGCACATAGATTTCCGCCGTATAATGAAGAAGCACGCAGA